>Ga0102832_1000067_pt1 | contig 301626 bp, 262 predicted proteins | sample EBPBio282013_DNA_FD_88942 | JGI IMG/M metagenome (GOLD analysis project Ga0102832, IMG submission 88942) | Wastewater treatment Type I Accumulibacter community from EBPR Bioreactor in Madison, WI, USA - Reactor 2_5/28/2013_ DNA (Illumina Assembly) | ecosystem: Engineered > Bioreactor > EBPR >... | reverse complement strand
GATTATCCTCACTACTTTACCCCAAATGGTGATGGAATACATGATACCTGGAATATTGCTGGGTTAGGAGATTATGCTAATACAACAAAAATTTATATATTTGACCGCCAAGGAAAATTATTGAAACAAATTAGTCCAATGAGTCTAGGCTGGGATGGAACTTTCAACGGAAAGCTTATGCCAGCATCGGATTATTGGTTTAGAGTAGATTATTTAGAGCAAGGAGTCATGAAACAATTTAGAGCCCATTTCGCATTAAAAAGATAAAAAAAAATGAATTTAAGAAAATTTTATTTAGCTATTTTAGTTATTCTAACCCAATCCTCTTTCTCTCAAGAAGGATTACCGGTTTACTCTGATTATCTTTCAGATAATTATTACCTACTACATCCGTCAATGGCTGGTGCTGCAAATTGTACCAAAGTGAGATTGACCGCAAGACAACAATGGTTTGGTGTTCAGGACGCTCCAGCATTACAAACATTGAGTATTAATGGCTCACTTGGGGATAGATCTGGAGGAGGATTAATTGTATTTAATGACAAGAATGGTTATCATTCACAAACCGGAATGAAACTAACTTATGCACACCATTTAATGTTTTCTAGAGATCAAGTCGATTTAAATCAATTATCATTTGGTATGAGTGCCGGGTTTGTGCAAAGTCAATTGGACGAAACTGATTTTTTAATAAACAATCCATCTTATGATCCGATAATTAATGGAACAATAGTGCAAAGTGCTTCCTATTTTAACGTAGATATTGGAGCCTCTTATAATTTTCTTGATTTTTATGTTCATGCTACAGTAAAAAATGCTTTGGCAAGTAATAGAAAATTATATACCGATAGAGAGCCTGTAAATTTGAGAAGATTTATATTAAATTCGGGTTACACTTTTGGTGATGCAGATAAAATTTTATGGGAACCTTCTTTTATGTTTCAATTGGTAACTCAAACTCAAGAAAAAACAATTGATTTGAATGTTAAGGCGTATAAAAATTTAGATTTCGGAATGCTTTGGGGTGGTATTTCTTACAGAAGAAGCCTTGATGGTGCTCAATATGTAGAAGGACAAAGTATTGGAGACCAAAAGTTGCAATACATAACACCGATTCTTGGGGTTAATTTTAAAAATTATATGTTATCGTACACTTATTCTCAATTGCTTGGAAATGTAAAGTTTGATTCGGCTGGTTTTCATCAGTTGACTTTAGGAATTAATTTGTTCTGTAAGCCTGAAAAATACCACTGTAATTGTCCAGCAATTAATTAATGATTTTAATAAATGTCCCGATTCATTCGGGACACTTTTTTTATATGATACTTAAAACTGTAAATGGAAAGAAACCTCAAATTCCTGAGGATTGCTATGTAGCAGAAAACGCTACAATAGTTGGCGATGTTACTTTTGGACATTCATGTAGCGTTTGGTTTAATGCTGTAATTCGAGGTGATGTTCATTTCATAAAAATTGGGAATAAAGTAAACATTCAAGATGGTGCAATTATTCATTGCACGTATCAAAAACATCCGACGGAAATTGGAAATAATGTTTCTATTGGACACAATGCTATTGTTCATGGTTGTAAAATTCATGATAATGTTTTGATAGGAATGGGTGCCATTGTGATGGATAATTGTGTTGTGGAAAGCAATTCAATTGTAGCTGCAGGTGCTGTAGTTACTCAAAACACAGTTATTGAATCGGGAAGTATCTATGCTGGTGTTCCTGCTCGAAAAGTCAAGGAAATTAATCAATCAGATTTTGGTGGAGAAATTGAACGTATTTCTAATAATTATGTAATGTATTCGGGTTGGTTTAAAAATGAAAATGAGAAATAGTTTTAATTTTCAAGGTTTCTTAAACCTTGAAATAATAACAATTCAAAACACAAACTTCTAAAAATCTTTTTGAATGACTTCTTCTTTATTTTTAAGTATGTTTTCAAGCACTTTTGGATTGGCATTGGTATAAAAAACAGCTTTTCCCAATTTGTTTTCAAGGTTTAGAATGCTTTTTTCAACTAATACATTCTTGGTTTGTCGTGCAACAGCTTCTCCCGAATCAATAATTTTTATTTTAGTTGGAATTATTTTTTTTATTTGAGGAATAAGGTAGGGGTAATGACTGCAGCCTAACACCAAATAGTCAATATTGGCTTCAATCATGGGTTTTAAATAGGTTTTAAGAAGGTTTTTCGTTTCAATTGAATTGAGTTCTCCATTTTCGATTAAGGTTACTAAACCATGTCCTATTTGCTCAATGATTTTTGTTTCTTGAAACTTTTCTAAAGTTTGGTGAAATAATTCACTATTCAATGTTCCTTTGGTGGCAAGAATTCCAATAGTGTTTGTTGATGAATTTAAAGCTGCTGGTTTTATGGCAGGTTCAATTCCAATAAAAGGCACATCGTATTTAGCTCTCAATTCTTTGATGGCGTTGGTAGTTGCAGTATTACATGCTACAACAATTATTTTGCAATTTTGATTCAGTAAAAACTCTGTGTTTTTTATGCTTAATTGAACAATTTCTTCTTTAGACTTTTGTCCATAAGGTGCGTTTTTACTATCAGCAAGGTAGATTGTGTTTTCATTTGGAAGTAAATCATGAATTTCTTTCCAAATGGATGTACCACCAATGCCTGAATCAAAAAGCCCTATAGGATTATTATTTATCATAAAAACAAAAGTAAAAAAAAACAGCTCAAAAAATTGAGCTGCTTTATAATAATGATAGTTAAATTTTAGAAACCTAGGTCTTTTTTAACATCAGCTGTTAAATCTGGACCATCGGTTAATAATAAATCAGCAGCATTTAGAACGTATTGGTAACCTTTTGCTTTACCAACTTTTGCAATTGAAGCTCTGATTTTATCCATTAATGGTTTTACTAAATCAGATTCTTTTTTTTGCAATTCTTTTTGAGCATTGTCTCTATAATCAGTAATTCTTTTTACTAAATCTTGAACTTCTTGTTGACGTGTTTGATTAACTGCATCCGTTACTGTTGAAGCTTCTTGGTCGTATTTCTTAATTTTAGCTTGATATTCTTCTGCCATTGTTTTGTACTCGGCATCATAAGTAGCACTCAATTTTTCCAGCTGTTTTTGAGAGTCTAACATCGCAGGCATTTTAGAAATAATTTCATTTACATCTACGTGTGCAGTTTTAGCTTGTGCATTAATCGTTTGCATTGTTCCAAAAAACAAAACTCCAGCTATTAGTAATGATTTCAATCTTTTCATTGTTTTAAAAGTATTAATTAATTTATTTTATTTTTAATTTGTTTTAGGTTCGTTATTTTTTTCTTCTCTAGCTTTTTTTGCAGCTTCTCTTTCTTCTAGTATTTTTTTTCTTTTATCGTCTAATTCTTTTTTTCTTTCGGCTAATATTCTAGCTCTTTCAGCGGCTTTATCTTCTTTTGTTGTTGTTGCCGTAGAGTCTTTTTCAGTTGTGTTTTCACTTGATGGTTTTTCATCTGCATTAACCGTGCCATTTTTTTTAGCTTCTCTTTCTGCTGCAGCTGCGTCTCTCTTTGCTTGTTGTTCGGCTTTTTTAGCCTCAGCAGCAGCTTTTCGGTCTTCTAATAGTTTGTCACGAGCCGCTTTTCGTTCTTCCAATTTTTTTCTTCTTTCGGCTATGGCTGGATTTTCATCTTCCATGTCTTCTAAAGCTTCTTTTTTCTCCTGCTCTTTTAACTGTTTTGCAGACATTTGTTGTCTTTTTTCTGACCGGTTTAAAACCCTTAAAACCCTATCGCTAATATCATATCGTTTTGCAGCAAACAACATCGTTAAGTCTGATGATTTGTCAAAAATGAAGTCGTATTTTTGTTGTTCAGCAATATCTTGAACAGCATTAAATACTTGATCTTGGATAGGTTTTACCAAAACTGCTTTTTGAGTAATTAAATCACCGCTTGGACCAAATCTTTTTTGTTGAAAGTCTAATAATTCTTGTTCTTGAAAAGCAATTTCTTCTTCTCTTTCATCTATTAATTCTTTAGTTAATAAAGGTTTTTCTGTTTTTAATTCGTCCTTAAGTTTAGCAATCTCCACTTTTTTAGCTTCAATATCTTGCTTCCATTTTTGGGCTTTTTGTTCCAATTGGTTTTTTGCTTCCGAATAGTCGGTTACATTTTGAAGGATGTATTCCATATCAATATAACCAATTTTTACACCTCTGCTTTGGGCATTCAATTGGGTGCTTATAAGCAAAATAATAAGGATTGCAATATATTTTTTCATAAAGAATAAATTTATAATTAAATTCAAATATAATTAAAATTGTTGACCTATTATAAAATGTGTCTCCCAACCGTTCTTTTGGGTTCCACCTGGTAGAGGATCAAACCCATGACCAAAGTCGATACCAAGTAGTCCAAACGCAGGCATGAATACTCTTAAACCGAATCCTGCCGAGCGTTGAAGCACAAAAGGGTTGTATTCTTGAAAACTATCAAATGACGAACCAGCTTCAAGAAAAGTCAAAGCATAAATAGATGCAGCCGCTTTCAAAGTTAGTGGGTATCTAAGTTCTAGAGTGAATTTATTATAAATGGTTCCACCATCAACTGAGGATAATGATTGATTTGGATAACCTCTTAATTGTACTACTTCTCTTCCGTCAAGAGCAAAATTCGCAAGACCATCTCCACCTAGAAAAAATCTTTCAAAAGGAACAACGCCTCTCGCATTGTTGTATGCACCCAAATAACCAAATTCACCCAAAGCTCTTAAAACCAATGCTTTTTGTTGAGAGCCAGCTACTTTGGTGTACCAATCGGCTTTGAATTTTAATTTATAATATTCTAACCAATTGAATTTTAATTGATCAACTTTTGATTGGTCGGCCGCTGCTTCTTGATAGGTGTCAACAACTTGATAAATTGTTTGTCCATTTACTGTTTGAGCCACTCCCAGATAATCGCCAATTGAAGGAACTTGCCCTTGAGAAGTTGGTTGTACATTTAATCCCTTTGATGGATCATATGTTAGTTTATTTTCTATAAGATTTCCTAAATTTCCATAGTCAATACCATTAAATAAGGAATAAGGTAAGGTAAATTTGGCCGAGACACTAAATTCTGAACCAGATGTTGGATAAATTGGATTTATTCCTTTGTTGTTTCTAGTAAGTCCAAGTGTGAAAGCTAAATTTCTAGAGGATCCATCTCCAAAGGTAAATAAACCAGTATTATAATTATTCAAATCATAATATTGAAAACTTACCGCATTAGAAAAATAGAAATTATCATCTGGAACAGTTAAACGTTTTGAGATTCCTACAGATAGCGATGTAATGTTGAAGCTTCTAGTTTTATCAACGCTTGCCGAATTTCCTGAATATAAAAACTGTTTACTGTGTGACAAAGAAGATGAAAACTGTATTGGTTTTTTTCCGCCAAACCATGGTTCTGAGAAAGATAAACTATAAGTTTGGAAAAAGGAACTTGCTTGTGCTCTTAAAGATACTTTTTGACCGTCACCCATTGGTAATGGTTTGTAGGCATCTTTTTTAAACATATTTCTAACAGAGAAATTGTTGAAAGATAGTCCTAAGGTTCCAATAAATCCGCCGCCGCCGTAGCCACCTTGAAGTTCAATTTGACTTGACCCTTTTTCAACTAAATTGTATTCAATATCCACTGTTCCCGATGCTGGGTCAACATTTTTGAATTTTGGGTCTATAGATTCTGGATCAAAGAAACCTAATTGACCAATTTCTCTAATGGTTCTTACTAAATCTTCTTTACTATATTTTTCTCCAGGACGTGTTCTTAATTCACGATAAATTACATGGTCATTGGTTTTATCGTTCCCAACCACTGTAATGTTATTAAAATAGGCGATAGGGCCTTCTACTACTCTAATTTCGAAATCAATAGTGTCGTTTTCAGTTTTTACTTCAACCGCATTGATGTTTGAAAACAAATAGCCATTGTTTTGATATAAATTGGTCAAATCTTCTGCATCTGGTTTTGTTTTGTCAGCAATTCTTTTTTGTAGTAAAACACCATTGTAAGTTTCGCCTTTTTTAATGCCAAGAACTCTACTTAATAATTGATCAGAATAAACAGAATTACCAAGGAATTTAATATCTCCAAAATAATATTTTCTGCCTTCTTCAAGTTTAATATTAATGTTGATTTTGTTTTTCTTTTCGTTTAAATAAACTGAATCAGAAATGATTCGGGCATCGCGATATCCTTTTTCTTTGTATTTGTCAACGATGGATACCAAGTCTTCTTTGTATTTGTCTTTTACAAATTTTGAAGCTTTGAAAATTCTAATAAAGTTTTGCTTTTTTGTGTTTTTCATGGCACCTCTCAGTTTTTTGTCTGAGAATTTTTCATTACCATCAAAGTCAATTCTTGCTATTTTTAGTTTATCACCTTTGTCAATGTTAACCAACATTTTTACTTGATTTCCTTCAGTAGTATCAGCGATTGTTTTTATGAAAACTTTGGTGTTGTAATATCCGTCTTTTTTGTATTTGTTTTCAATATAATTTTTGGTAGTTGTAATTAAATTTTCATTAACAATTTTACCTTTTGTTAAGGAGTTGTCTTTAATTAAACTTTCAACTTTTGATTTTTTTACGCCTTGAATCTTTACCTCACTTAATTTTGGAAGCTCACTAATAGCAAGTTCTAACCAAATACTATCGTTTTGAGTCTTATTTATGTAAAAATCAATATCACTAAATAGACCAAGTTTACCAAGTTTCTTAATAGCATTGCTAATTTGTTCTCCTGGAACGGTAATTTCTTGTCCTTTTTCTAACCCAGAAAAGGTTACAACAGTTTGTTGGTTATAACTAATTTTACCAACTACTTCAACGTCGGCTAAAATGTATTTTTGTCCTTGATCAAATGGTATTCTATCTTGGGCTTGTAATTGAAAAACAGTTCCGACAAGAAGTACTGTTAGAACTATTTTTAAAGTATTTATTTGCACTAAAATTCTATTTAATTTGTTCACTTGTTTTTCCAAATCTTCGTTCTCTTTTTTGATAACTTATAATCGCTTGATATAAATCATCTTCCTTAAAATCAGGCCAAAGAACATCTGTAAAATAAAATTCTGCATAGGCAATTTGCCATAGCAAAAAGTTACTTATTCTGTGTTCGCCGCTGGTTCTAATTACCAAATCTACATCGGGTAAATTGTGTGTGTAAAGATGCTGATTAATAATTGATTCATCAATACTATCAAGAGAAATTATATTATTTTTAACTTTATCACTTATTTTTTTAACAGCATTTAACAATTCTTCTCTAGCGCCATAACTGAGTGCTAAAGTCAATGTCATTCGGGTATTGTTTTTTGTTTTTTCTATTACTGCTTCAAGTTCTTTTTTTGCTTTTGAAGGCAATAAGTCAATGTTTCCAATAGAGTTTAATTGGATGTTATTTTTTTGAAGCGTTTCTAATTCTTTTTTTAAGGAAGCTATTAGTAATTTCATTAAAGTATCGACTTCAAGCTTGGGTCTGTTCCAGTTTTCAGTAGAAAAAGCATATAAAGTTAGATTTTCGATTCCTAATTTGGCACAAGATTCAACCGTTGCTTTTACAGATTTGGTTCCGTTTTCATGACCCAAAGCTCTAAGTAATCCTTTTTGTTTTGCCCAACGACCATTTCCGTCCATAATAATGGCCAAATGTTTTGGTAGTTTTTTAGTATCAATATTTTCTATACTCATTTTATTCTGCGCAATAACAAGGTTTGTTTCCAAAAGTGTATGTTAACGTAAACCCAGTGAAAACATACCAATCATTACTATTTATATTTCCAAATTTTAAGGATTGTAAATTTCCGTTCTTTGGCAAACTTCCGTCTAGATTATCTGTAAATGTATATCTTGCACCAACTTCAAATCCTATAATTAATGTTTCAGTCAATTTGCTTTTAACGCCAACAATCATTGGAATAGCAAATTCGCCTCTTTGATAATCATTTTTTGTTACACCATTTAGGACATACAATTCATCATATATAAAATAGGAAACTCCCGAATATACATAAGGTGTTGTTTTCATTTTTAAAGCTTCATGCAGATTAAAATCAAAAAAATTAAACTCTAATCCAGCAGAAAATTCTTTAATGCTGTTTTTAAATTGGTATCCTCTTAATTCTCTTCCTAGTATTTTTGAATTGGCATCATTTGCAATAATGCTTGATTGTGTATAGGAAAACCTATAGGAATGTCTTGGACTTTTGTTCCATTTGTATAAAATTCCGAATGCAATTTTGTTTGGATTGATGTAATTCGTTTTTCCAACATCTCCAATATAATTGCTTCCACCTAAAAAAACACCAATTTCATGTATTTGAGCATTCAAAAAATGAGTGGATATCATTAAAAAAAATAAAACTAAATTCTTTTTCATCTATTTAAAATAGCGTGCAAATATAATAATTCTGAGTACTTATTGTGCATAAAAATCGTATTTATGGCAAATAAAATAAAAGTAATCAGCTAAGTAAAGTTACACTATGGTAGTTTTAAAACGAAAAAAAATGTAAAGTAGTATATTTAAAGTGGATATTTTTTTAATTTCTTTTGTCTTCACCCCAAAGTAATTTTTTGCGAAGTGTTTTAAAAAAGGATTCATTAGGAAATTCAACCATGTTTATGGAAAAGTGGTTTTTGCGAATAAAAAGTTCTGAATTGTTGTTTATAGAAAGAATTCTGGAATCTAATGAGACAAGATATTGTTCTTCTCTACCTGATACTTTTAACTTTATTTCGGTGTTGTCAGGAATAACCAATGGCCGAGCATTTAAATTGTGAGGAGCAATTGGCGTAATAACAAATCCCTTGACATCGGGTGTTAAAATTGGACCGCCACAACTTAGTGAGTATCCTGTTGAACCAGTTGGTGTAGAAATAATCAATCCATCTGCCCAATAAGAATTTAAATGTTCACCATTCAACGAAGTTTCAATAGTAATCATAGAAGTGGTATCTTTTCTGCTTACTGAAATTTCATTCATGGCAAAATCAATTTCTATTTCATCATTTTTTGGATTCGTTTCCAGCTTTAACAGTGTTCTTTCGGAAATGGTATATTTTTTTTCTAATACAATTTGAAGAAATGATTGAATGTCTTCTTTTTGAACCTTGGCTAAAAAGCCTAATCTTCCTGCATTAACGCCAAGAATAGGAATGCCTGAGTTGCCAACATATGTTGCTGCTCGGAGAATTGTTCCATCGCCTCCAATGCTGATTAGTATGTCAAAACTTTGGTCTAATTCAGTGCCTGATTTAAAGGTATTGTATTCTTTTTCTATGATTTTTTCTTCGTATAGAATTTTAAGAAATTTTTCTTCAATGACTAATTCTACTTCATTTCTATTAAAGAAAACAAAAATATCCTTGATAATTGGTCGGGTATCATTTTGATAATATTGTCCAAAAATGGCGACTTTCATAGTTAGATATTTAAATATTTGTCAAGATATTCAGAGCGTTCCTTTAAGTTATTGAGATAGTCATCTTCATTGTGTTCAGAGATGATTTCATAATTATAACGTCTAAAAGTTTGAATAATTTCATTCAATCCGACAAGAGTTGTTTTTACAGTTACTTGAACTTTGTCATTAGAAGCTTCTGAGACAAATAATCCGAGAAGTTTACCATTGTTACTTTCTACAATTTGAGCAATTTGACTCATAGAGTAATCAACGGTTAATTTTTCTACTACAATAATTCCACCAGTCTCTTTTAAAAAAGGTGTTTCGTTTAAAAATTTAATAACATCTGTAATTTCGTAATAGCCAACATATTGATTGGATTCGCTTAAAATAGGAACAATATTGGCATTGTTTCTGGCAAATATTTCTAAAACATCAAGCCAAATCATAGGTTCTCTTACAAAAAAACCTTCGAAAGCGTAACGATAATCAGCAAGCGTTTTGCCAAATTCAAAAGTTTCCGAATCATTAGCAGAAATACAGCCTAAAAATACTTGATTGTCCACAACTGGAAAATGTGAAAAAGTGTTTTCGGCAAAAAAATCTTGAATTTCCGATACATTCTCCGAAATCAAAAAAGGCTTAAAATCATTATTAATATATTCTGAAAGTATTCTCATGTTCTTTTTTCTGTTAGCGACTGCAAAATAATCAAATTTTAGGACATGATGACTTCCTTAACTTTGTATTTTTGTAATCACATAAATAAAATTTTATTTTTAAAGATACAAAATGACAAAATTAAGCGTAAACATCAATAAAATTGCTACTTTAAGAAATGCTCGTGGCGGGAATGTTCCTGATTTATTAAAAGTTGCCACTGATATTCAAAAATTTGGCGCACAAGGAATTACGATTCACCCAAGACCAGATGAGCGACATATTCGCTATCAAGATGCACGAGATTTAAAATCCATTGTGACTACAGAATTTAATATTGAAGGAAATCCGCAACATAATTTTATCGATTTGGTGCTAGAATGTAAGCCCGAACAAGTTACTTTGGTACCCGATGCAATCGGAGCAATAACTTCTTCTGCTGGTTGGGATACTCAAAAAAACCAATCCTATTTGGCAGAAGTAATCCAAGAGTTTCAGAGAAACGGAATCAGAACTTCTATTTTTGTAGATCCTGTTTTAGAAATGATTGAGGGAGCAAAAAAGACGGGAACAGATAGAATCGAGTTATATACCGAAGAATTTGCAAAACAATATGATTTAGGAAATAAAACAGGTATTGAACCCTATATACAAGCTGCAGTTCTGGCAAATGAAATGCACTTAGGAATAAATGCTGGTCACGATTTGAGTTTGGAAAATATCAAGTTTTTTAAAGATAATATTCCAAACTTACTTGAAGTTTCAATTGGTCATGCTTTAGTTTCAGAGGCTTTGTATCTTGGATTGGATAATGTAGTAAATATGTATTTGCAAAAACTGAAATAAATGACACAGTCAATTTAAAATCAAAATTTAATATCTATTATATAAGATGCTGTACTCAAAAATAGAAGGCGAAGGAAAACCACTTATAATCTTACATGGATTTTTAGGAATGTTGGACAATTGGAAATCAATTGGTTCGAAGTATGTTGAAAATGGTTTTCAAGTACATTTGTTAGATATGCGAAACCATGGTAGAAGTTTTCATTCGGAGGAATTCAATTATAGGGTAATGGCAAATGATATTTTTGAATATTGTCAAAACCATAACCTTGTTAAAATTGATTTAATTGGGCATTCAATGGGTGGAAAAATAGCCATGCTTTTTGCAAGTACTTACCCAAAATTAATTGATAAATTAATCATTGCCGATATTGGTCCCAAATATTACAAACCTCATCATCAGGATATTTTAGCAGGTTTAAATGCAGTCGATTTTTCAACAAAGCCCGATAGGAGCGAAGTTGAAGAGGTTTTGGCTCACTATATTCCTGATTTTGGGACAAGGCAATTTCTAATGAAAAGCCTTTTTTGGAGAGAACAAGGACAATTGGCTTTTAGGTTCAATCTAGAGGTTTTTAATGATAAAATTGAAGAAGTTGGAAAAGAATTACCAATCGAAAAACATTTTGAAAACCCAACATTATTTATCCGTGGCGGTAATTCGAGATATATTTTAGATTCCGATTTGCCAGACATTAAAAGACAATTTCCCAATTTTGAATTAAAAACCATTCCAAATGTTGGGCATTGGTTGCATGCAGAGAATCCTGAGCTTTTTCTTAAGATAACATTAGACTTTCTTGTTTAAAAAACCTTTCGATAAAAGCTTATTTTTTATGCATATCAATATTATTTTTTTGTATCTTCGAGCGTTAAAACCCAATAAACCATATTACTATGAAATTGAAAATTACACTGCTTGCATTATTAAGTGGCTTCATTAGCACTTTTGCTCAAGACAAAATGTTCGATTTATTGAAAGATAAAACAGAAACGAATATTTTATACAACCGTGTTTTTGCGCTTTCGCATGCCAACGAAATGAAAACTAAGGAAATTAATGCAAGCTATTTTCTTCAAGTGTATCACGAAATTCAACGTGCCGATTTTAACAATCGTTTGCCAAAACTGGAAGTCATTAGAAAAGCGGCAACACTGGCTAGCATCAAAAATCAAATTCCGCTATCTGTTTTAATCTCTGACTTCGAGTCTATTTCTGAAAATGATTTGCAAAATAAATTTAACTTAAATGCTTCGAACCAATTAGAATTAAAAAGCAACGAAACGCTTGAACTTGAAAAACATGCTATTAATATCGTTGCACCAATTGTTGCAAAATCAAAAACAAATGAAGTAACTTTTGTTTTAAACAGCGATTTGATTTTTAATACGACTTCAAGAGAAATTAAATCGATTTTTTATTCAAAAGAAAATAGTTCTTGGCAAAAAATAAATCAAAATCAACCTTTTACTGTTCACTTTGCAGCTAATGGAACACAAGAGTTGGCATTAAAAATTGAATTTACAAACGGAACTTCAACTGAAGAATCAATATCTTTTGAAGTGAATAGTACTACTTTGATTCATAGAAATTCAAATTCGGTAATGGCTGCTTCTTCAATAACGGCAACGATTCCTTACCAAGGATTTGGAGAAACGGCACCCGTTTTTGGACAAGGTGAATATGAAATTTTTTTAGACAATGTGGATGGAGTTTTAGACAAACCGATTATTCTTGTGGATGGTTTTGATCCTGGAGATACTAGAAACACTACTACTATTTATGATTTATTGAATTATGGAACCAATCAAAACTTTGCTGATGATTTAAGAAATCAAGGTTTTGACATTGTTGTGTTAAATTTTCCAACCTATACAATTCCAGGAACAACTACAGTTATTGATGGCGGTGCTGATTATATTCAGAGGAACGCGTACATTTTAGTAGAATTGTTAAATCAAATTAATGCTCAAAAAGTAGGTACCGAGAAAAATGTGGTTATTGGTCCTAGTATGGGCGGATTAATTTCGAGATATGCATTGCGCTATATGGAAATGAATAATTTAGTTCATGATACTCGTTTATATCTCTCTTTTGATTCGCCACATCAAGGAGCAAATGTACCGATTGGCTTCCAGCATTTGTTTAATTATATGGCTTATGGGCCATTAGGAAATGCTGCTGTGCAACCTATTGTAGATGGATTGATTAAGAGTCCGGCGGCACGACAAATGCTTATAGACCATATGGAAGGACATTTGCAAAGTGGAAGTGCTTTTGAATTTAATACCGCCGCAGCATCTTTATTGCCAACAGGCGCACCGAATTTTAGAACAGCTTTTCAAGATGAATTGAATACCATGGGTTTTCCAACACTTACAAGAAATGTTTCGATTGCAAACGGTGCTGGAAATGGAACGATGAATTATACTCCGGATTTTGAAGTGATGAATCATACTTTTAATATCACCACTTCTCAAAGAGCGATTATTAATTTACGATTTACTCCTGCAGCCAATCAAACCAATCAAGTAAGCCGATTTAGAGGTCAACAATATGTGGTTATACTTTGGATAACAGGTTTTGAAAGTTTAGCCAATTCAAAAGCGCCAACCTTTACAGCAGGACTAGATTCGGCACCTGGTGGAAGGTTTGATATGACTGGATTTGCTGGCGGCTTAGGAACTGACCCAATTTTAACGGAGTTTTTTGATAATTTGAATGCTGACTATTTTACGTTTATTCCAACTTGGAGTTCGATGGCGATTTCTGGAACTAACAATTTATATACTCCAGTTACTGCAAGCACTGTTAGTCCTTTTGTAGCTTCGTCTATTCCTACTATTAATGAAAACCATATTACGTTTAACGCTCAAAATGTAGCTTTTGCCTTGAATGAAATTTTAAACCCACCTTTAAGTACTAGTAATCCTGAATTGGAATCCATTTGGGTAAAAAATCCTGTGGAGAATGTTATTGAAATAAATGCTAATTATTCTCTTGAAAATGTATCAATTTTATTGACCGATATGTTAGGGAAAAATATTTACCAATCGAATAATCAAACTATCCATGGAAGTTTATCGATTCCTATTTCACTTTCAAAAGGGATTTATTTGTTAACGATTGACAATGGAAAGCAACGTGTCACGAAGAAATTAGTGAAGAATTAAAAGAATTAAAAGCGTCTAGTATTAGGCGCTTTTTTTATGCTTTAAACTTCAAAGGCAAATGCACTACTTTCTTGGTTTCAAAAAATTCATCTGAAAAAAAGTCTGCAATGTTATATTCTGTAGCTTTTGGAAAAGAGGCGAGTTCTTTGGTTAAATCGCCACCTTTTAGATAAAGAATTCCGTTTTTAAGTTCGTGTTTGTTTTGCTTTTTGATTTTATCTTTAATCCAAGAAACAAAAACGGGCATGTTGGTTACGGCACGCGAAACGATAAAGTCGTAATCACCTTTTACATTTTCTGCGCGTAGTTGTTCGGCTTTTACGTTTTTAAGTTCCAATGCTTCGGCTATGGCTTGAACTACTTTTATTTTTTTGGCAATAACATCAATTAAATAAAAACGTGTTTCGGGAAACAAGATTGCTAACGGAATACCGGGAAAACCACCGCCAGTTCCAACATCTAACACATAACTACCGGCAACAAAAGGTTGAATTTTAGCAATTGCTAATGAGTGTAACACATGCTTGGTATAGAGTTCGTCAATATCTTTTCTAGAAATTACGTTAATTTTTGCATTCCAATCTTGATATAAGGTTTCTAATTTGTGAAACTGTTGTATTTGATTTTCAGTAAGATTAGGAAATTGTTTAAGAATTTCTTCCATGTTTTAGCTTTTCAACAAAAATAAGGTTTTTGGTTAATAATTATGATTTCTTTTCATCTTTTAAAAAATTTTAATAATTATCTTTACACCAAATTTAGAATAAAAATAAATGAATACCACAACACCAATATTTTCTAAAACAGATAGCCTTAAGTTTTTTAGAACTTTAAACAAAAGAGTTAACGATTATTTTAAAGAAAATAAAATTGATAAAACGGGAAACTGGAAATTACACTTAAAGACTATTGTGATGTTCTCCATTTTTTTAACACCTTATTTTTTCCTTTTAGCAATGGACATGCCTTTTTGGACCTATTTACTACTAAGCGTTGTCATCGGAATAGGAATGGCTGGCGTTGGTATGAACGTTATGCACGACGGAAATCATGGTGCTTATTCTAGCAAATCATGGGTAAACAAATTTATGGGTGGAAGCATCTATATTTTAGCAGGAAATGTTTACAACTGGCAAGTGCAACACAATGTTTTGCATCATACTTACACCAATATTCTTGGTCATGACGAAGATTTAGAAGCAGGACGAATAATGCGATTTACACAAGAAGCAAAATGGTATCGTTTTCACAAGTTCCAACATTTTTATTCTGTTTTTTTATATGGTTTATTGACTTTTAATTGGTCTATTACAACCGATTTTCTTCAAATGAAACGCTATCTTAAAAGAAATCTTTCTTATGGCGAATGGAAAAAACCTTCTATTCGATGGACAACTTTAATCATTACAAAAGTTATTTATTTTTCTATATGGATTGTTATTCCCATGCTTTTAGGTATCATTTGGTGGAAAGTGATTATTGGATTTTTAGTAATGCATTACACAGCTGGTGTAATTTTGAGTGTTGTATTCCAATTGGCACACGTAGTAGAAGACACGCACAATCCAATTCCAGATGATAACGGAGAAATTGAAAATACATGGGCAATTCATCAATTGTTTACAACAGCAAATTTTGCACCCAAAAACTGGCTAGTAAATTATTATACTGGTGGATTAAATCATCAAGTAGAACATCATTTGTTTCCAAATATCAGTCACATTCATTATGGTAAAATTGCTGAAATCGTGAAGCAAACGGCTCAAGAATGTAATTTGCCTTATTTTGAATTTAAGACAACTCGCGAAGCTATCTATTCGCATTTCAAACATTTAAAAGAATTAGGTCAAAAACCTCAACTAGCTTAATTAGTTGTTTTGTAAGTAGTCCTTAGTACATAGTTGGTAGCACATAGTAAGTAGTACAAAACACTAAGAACTAATCAACTAAGGCCTATATACTAATCCACTAGGTACTGAGTACTAATTCAACAAAGTACTAAATCGCTACGCACTAATCAACACAAAAACATCCACATGAACCATTTGTTATCAGACAGAGTTAATAATCTCTCAACATCACAAACACTTGCAATGGCAGCATTAGCAAGAGAATTAAAAGCCCAAGGAAAAGATATCATCAGTTTAAGTTTGGGCGAACCAGATTTTAATACCCCAGACTTCATCAAAGAAGCAGCCAAAAAAGCTATTGATGAAAACTATTCTACCTATTCGCCAGTTGATGGTTATGTAGAATTGAAAGAAGCCATATGTAGAAAATTCAAAAGAGATAACAACCTAGAATACAAACCATCACAGATTGTTGTTTCTACTGGAGCAAAACAAGCCTTATACAACATTGCACAAGTAATGTTAAATGATGGTGACGAAGTTATACTTCCAGCACCTTATTGGGTTTCTTATTATGAAATCATCAAGCTATCTGGTGGAACTCCAATTGAAGTTCCAACTTCTGTAGAAACAGATTTCAAAATGACAGCCGAACAACTAGAAAAAGCAATTACACCAAAAACGAAAATGATGTGGTTTAGCTCGCCTTGTAATCCTAGTGGTTCAGTATATAACCGTGAAGAATTAACAGCTTTGTGCAAAGTTTTAGAAAAACATCCAAACATCTATGTCGTTTCAGATGAAATCTACGAACATATTAATTTTTCGGGAACATTTTGTAGCATTGCTTCCATTCCTGGAATGCTTGAAAAGACGGTTACTGTCAATGGCGTTGCCAAAGCTTTTGCCATGACGGGTTGGAGAATCGGATACATTGGCGCACCCGAATTTATAGCAAAAGCATGCACTAAAATTCAAGGACAAGTTACTTCTGGAGCAAATTCTATTGCACAACGAGCAACTATAACGGCAGTTGATGCTGATCCAAGTGTACTAAACGAAATGGTTGCTGCCTTTAAAAGTAGAAGAGATTTAGTAGTAGGTTTTATCCAAAATATTCCTGGTTTAAAAATTAATATTCCAGAAGGTGCATTTTATGTTTTTCCAGATGTTTCTTCTTTCTTTGGAAAAACGCTAAAAGGAACAAAAATTGAAAACGCAACCGATTTATCAATGTATTTACTGGCAGAAGCAAATGTAGCAACGGTTACTGGCGATGCTTTTGGAAATCCAAATTGTTTGCGAATTTCTTATGCCACTAGTGAAACTATTTTGACTGAAGCTTTGAAAAGAATAAAAGAAGCGTTAGCATAAATAAAAATTTGTTTCAGGTTTCAAGTTTCAGGTTTAAAACTTGGAACTTGAAACCTTAACTTGAAACAAATACAATGGCAAAAATACTACTACTAGGTTCGGGCGAATTAGGAAAAGAATTTGCAATTGCGGCACAAAGAATTGGTCAATATATCATAGCTATTGACAGTTATGAAAATGCTCCAGCGATGCAAGTAGCACACGAATTTGAAGTCATCAATATGCTTGACGGTTCTGAACTAGATAGAATTGTAGGTAAACATCAACCTGATTTTATTGTTCCAGAAATTGAAGCTATTCGCACGGAGCGTTTTTACGAATATGAAAAACAAGGTATAACTGTTGTTCCTTCTGCAAAAGCTGCCAACTTTACTATGAATAGAAAAGCAATTCGTGATTTGGCGGCTAAAGATTTAGGGCTACGAACTGCCCGTTACCGCTATGCAACCTCAGCAGACGAATTACAAAAAGCAGTTCGAGAAGTTGGGATACCATGCGTTGTAAAACCATTAATGAGTTCGTCTGGAAAAGGACAATCAACTATAAAATCTGTAGAAGATATTTCAAAAGCTTGGAATTATGCAGTTGAAGGTTCACGAGGCGATGTAATTGAAATAATTGTGGAAGCTTTTGTTGATTTTCATTCAGAAATAACATTATTAACCGTAACACAAAATGGAAACCCAACTTTATTTTGCGCACCAATTGGTCACAGACAAGAGCGTGGTGATTATATGGAAAGTTGGCAACCCGCTAGAGTTTCTAAAAAAGATTTAGCAGAAGCACAAGATATGGCAAGAAAAGTTACCGAAGCACTTGGTGGTGCTGGTCTTTTTGGCGTGGAGTTTTTCTTAACTAATGAAGGTGTTTATTTCTCCGAATTATCGCCTCGACCACACGATACTGGAATGGTAACATTAGCAGGAACACAAAACTTCAACGAATTTGAATTGCACCTTCGAACCATTTTAAGTTTACCTATCTTCGAAATAACTTTAGAGAAAAATGGTGCAAGTGCAGTTGTATTAGCATCTGAAAACTCAAATAATCCAACCTATACTGGAATTGAAAAAGTAGCTGCTTTACCTAAAACTGATTTTCGTATCTTTGGAAAACCAACTTCGCGACCATACAGAAGAATGGGTGTTGTATTAACCCATGACACATTGCAAACTCCAATTGAAGAAATTGTAGAGAAAGCTAAAGTCAATTCAAAATTAATAATAGTAAATCCGTAAATTATGAAAAATGTATTCTCATTAGTAATCCTTTTTGTTTCGATTACAATTAGCGCACAAGAAAAACCAAAAGTTCAAATCGTAGAAGCGTCTTGTGGTCAATGTCAGTTTGGGATGAAAGACAAAAAAGGCTGTGATTTAGCCGTTCGGATAGACGGGAAATCCTATTTTGTTGATGGAACAAAGTTAGACGATCATGGAGATGCACATGCAGAGGATGGATTTTGTTCAGCAGTAAGAAAAGCAGAAGTTGTTGGTGAAGTAAAAGACAATAAGTTTGTTGTTTCCTATTTTAAATTACTTCCAATAAAAGAATAATTGGCATTAATTCTTGAAAATATCTCAAAAATAGTTTCTCTTTCCACAGAAGAAGAAAATTTGTTTTTAACAAAAGTTGAAATAAAAAGGTACAAACATAAAACAGTACTTTTAAATGCTGGGGAAATTTGTAAACATTCCTATTTCGTCAATTCTGGTATTCTAAGAAGTTTCACTATTAATGATCATATTGTAGAACACGTTTTACATTTTGCATGCGAAGGTTGGTGGATTGGCGATATGTATAGTTTGCTTTCACAAAAACCAGGAAATCTTTTCATCGAAGTTTTGGAAGATGCCGAAGTTATTCAGTTGTCCAAAGAAAATCAAGATGAGTTGTATGAAAAAATCCCAAAGTTGGAACGCTTTTTTAGGATACTAACTGAAAACTCACTCGTAGCTCATCAAGAACGATTGATGGACAGTTTATGTTTAACTGCCGAAGAAAGATTTGAAAAATTTTATAAAAAATATCCAACATTACTTCAAAAAGTACCGCAAAAACACATTGCTTCCTATATTGGCGTTACTCCTGAGTTTTATAGTAAAATGAAAAGTAAACTGCTTCGGAGTTGATGCTTAAATATCATTTTATTCAATTAATAATTACCAATTAGCAAAAGAAACACCAATTCCAAAAGTTGTTTGACTCACATTATAATCAATTAAAGTTTCACCATAGCCTTGAAATACTTGCGCTTGACCTCTCAAATGGCCATGTATCGGAAACACATAATTCAATTGAATATTTCCTTTTTGAAGTGTCGAAAACGAATGAGATATAATGGTGTAAAACTCATGTTTACCAAAATTGGTTCCTATTTCTAGTTCACCGTCACCAATAAATTTTGTGATACCAGGGTTTTCATCTTCACTATCAGATAAACGATACCAAGGTCTAAAATTAACATTCCAATTTTTATACTCATAGCCTATATTAAAAATAATTCTATTCCAACTTCTTGATGTTGGTATATCTTTTCCGTTGGATTGGTGATTAAAAATCAACCCAAAACTTCTAACTTGACCTCCAAGTAAATCAAATTTTAAAGGAAAATTTAAAATTATTTCAGGTTCATAATTTAATTCTCTAAAAGCCCGAGAAAGTTTTTTGTTATAAACCTGCCAATGCGCTTTTTGGGTATATCCAACCCATAAATCTACTTTTCCAAAAAGTAATCCTTGAATCAATTTGCTTTTAAAACTAATTTGAAATTTAGCTTCAATATTGTCAAAAAAATTTTTATCTTTAGTTGCAAACTCACCACTTTCGTCAAATGGCTGTTCGTTTTTTCTGCTAGACCAACGTGCTGCAGTAAAATAAATTGGATGATAGCTAACTAATCGGAAAGTTCCTTTTTTATCAATACTGTCTAATTCCCATTGTTGCGATATGCTTTTTTTGATAATTTGCTTATTATAATCAATTTGTGAGAAAGAATTGTGATTTATAAAAAACATAATAAAAAGTACTTTGTAAAATTTTATCATAGTGTTGCATGTAAATTAGTATAAAACCACGAAGTTAAAACAAACATTGACACAACTTGTTGCATTAATTTTGTTTTCATTTATATAATTATACTATTTTATGATGATAAATCTATTTTTAATGTTTGTAAAAATCAATGCTATTAAGAGTTTTTTTATTTCTTAATCTAGGTTAAGTGCTTTTCATTTGAAGCGGTTGTAAATTTGTATCATAATAATTAGTAAATTTATACATTATGAAAAATACCGTTTTACACAAAGCAAATACAAGAGGAAATGCAAATCATGGTTGGCTGAATGCTTACCACAGTTTCAGTTTTGCCAGTTGGTATAATCCAGAAAGAGTACAATTTGGTGTTTTGCGCGTTTTAAATGACGACACAATTGCAGCTGGAATGGGTTTTGGGACGCATCCACACGATAATATGGAAATTATCACAATTCCATTAGAAGGTGATTTAGCTCATAAAGACAGTATGGGAAATGCTGCAACTATTAAAACAGGCGATGTGCAAGTGATGAGTGCTGGAACTGGAATTCAACATTCAGAATTTAATCCAAATGCTGACCAACAAACGAAGTTATTTCAAATCTGGCTATTTCCAAAAACGAGAAATGTAGAGCCTAGATACCAACAAATTACTTTAGACAAATCATTAGAAAAAAATGATTTTGCTCAAATTTTATCTCCAAACGCAGATGATGCTGGCGTATGGATACATCAAGACGCATGGTTTTATTTGTCTGATTTTGACAAAGATTTTTCTAAAAAACTTCCTCTAAAAAAAGAAGGAAACGGGTTTTACATCATGAATATTGAAGGTGAAATTGAAGTAAATGGCGAAAAACTAGAAAAAAGGGATGCAATAGGAATTTGGGAAACAGCTGAGCTAGAAATCAAAGCAAATACAACTGCCAAATTTTTAATAATGGAAATTCCAATGGAAAATTAATTATGGAAGTTAAATTAAATATAAACGATAAAAACGGAATTTTCTACATTGAAGTTGATGGAAAAACCGAAGCCAAAATGACTTTTCTGTTTGCTGGCGATGAAAAAATAATTATTGATCACACCGAAGTAAACCCAGGAAATAACGGAAAAGGGTATGGGAAAATGATGGTTCAAAAAGCAGTAGAATTTGCACTAGAAAAAAACATCAAAATTATTCCTCTTTGTCCTTTTGCAAAAAGCGTTTTTGACAAAACACCCGAGTTTAGAACTGTTTTATAAATTTAAACACAAATATCATGGAACCAAAAGACATTACAAAAGAATACACAAATGGCGATGTAACCATTGTTTGGCAATCGGCAAAATGCACACATTCTGGAAATTGTGTTCGAAATAATCCTGAAGTATTTAAACCAAAAGAAAAACCTTGGATAACTCCTGAAAATTCGGAAACTGAAAAAATTATAGAAACTGTAAAAAAATGTCCATCTGGAGCACTAACCTATTATAAAAACAACTAATGAGGAAAATTATTGCCTTTGCTGGTTCTTCTAGCAAAAAATCCATCAACAAACAACTGGTTACTTATGCAACATCTTTATTTAATGATGCTAAAGTAGAAATCTTGGACTTAAATGATTATGAAATGCCTTTGTTTTCGGTTGACAAAGAAAAAGAAAATGGCTTTCCTGATTTAGCAGTTCAATTTCTTTCAAAAATTGGTACTGCAGATTTGCTTGTTGTTTCACTAGCCGAACATAATGGAGCCTATTCGACGGCTTTCAAAAATATCCTTGATTGGACATCGAGAATAAACCCAAAAACATTTCAAAGCAAAAAAATGCTTTTGATGGCAACTTCTCCTGGTGCTCGTGGTGGAAGTTCCGTGTTAGAAATAGCCAAAGACCGTTTTCCGAGACATGATGCTGAAATAGTTGGTGTGTTTTCGTTACCAAGCTTTAATGATAACTTTGACAAAGAAAAAGGAATTACGAATCCAGAATTAAAGGATAAATTAGTTGAAATTATAAATACTATTTAAGAAAAAAATCCAGCAATAAAGCTGGATTTTTTAATATTATTTCTTCAAATTAACATTCTTAAAACTCGTCACATCAATTACTTCTTCGGTATCTATATCAAAAGAAATTTTCACACTATCGCCTACAATGGTTACTGGCAATTCATTAGAAACCTGAGATGAACCCACAAAAATATTAGGGTAATCCTTCACGGTGAAATAATAAAAACTATTTCCGTTTTTGACATCGCTTTGAATACGATTAATAACAGATTTCAATACCTTTTTAGCGTCTGAACTTGAAGGATTTATTTTATTTCCCGCCGAATTGTAAACACTTTTGAATGCCGTCAAGGTTTCTCGCATCGAATTTCCGACACCAACAATCGTATAGTCGCTAATAGCAACCATCGCATACATTTTTACTAAGCCTCCATCGTCTTTCAAAGTCATTACATAGGTTGGGATATTATTGATGTTATATGGAATTGGTAACGACGCACGAAATCCTTTTTCTTGAACTTTCCCTTCTGCCGAACTTTGTGCTGCATATTCTGTAGCACCACTTTGTTTGTAGAAAGTTGTTTCTTTAGTTCTAGTATCTACCAAAACAAAACCAACAGAAGACTCATCATTTCCAACAGAAGTCAAACCAGTGTACCAATAAGATTTATTGTCTTTTCCATAAACTAAACTCATTCCTTCAGTAATCTGCAATTTATTAACGTTGGAAAAATTCCAATAACCGTTGATGTATTCACCCCAATCGTTTAGTTGTGTTTCTATTAAATCCGTTGGTTGAATTCTATCAACCCAAGTTGGTGCAACTGATATTGAATACTGTTTTATTTCTCCTGTTTGCGCATCAACAACTAAAATCCCTGTGGCATCATCACCAGAAAAACCAACTTTTTTATCATAAGTTGTAATTACCCAAAAGGGTTTTCCTGATTCATCAATTTCAAAAGTAAAATCAGTTAATCCAATAGTAGCATATCCATTAAAGTAAACATGTCTATGAATATCACTTTGAAAATAAGCATTCGGTTGGTATTTAATTTTTATAGGTTGATTATTGATGGTTTGCACTAATCTTACATCACGTTCGTTAGTAGCAGAAACCATTACATAACCGGGTGTTCCTTCACTGTTATTCAGCCATTTAAAAAACCCAGAATGCAACAATGGAGCAACCCAATACAATTCATTATTCACTTTTTGAATAGAAAATTCGCCCAAATCAATTTGGCTTCCCAAAGCTGGTTGCGATCCTATAATTTTTTCACCTAAAAGATAAGCCAACTTTTGGTCAACAACTCTAAGTTTGTCTATGGAAATTGGTTCAAAATGATTTCCTATTTTCACGCCATTCTTAACTTCGCCTATTAATTTTTGATAGCTTGACGTATGAAAAATAGTAGCAGATGTAATTATTGGTATAACGATTAAATAAATTAACAGAAGTAAAATTCCAATCCCAAATAATTTATTAGGTTTTGATTGAAGCACAATTTTTTTACTCTTGGAATCAGATTTAATTCCCAAAGATAAAATCATACCAATAATCAATAACAGCAATAAAATTAGTGCAAACCCACCAAATCCATATCGGAGTACAGGAAGAAATAGATAAATCAATAAAAATGCTAATGCAACCAAACAAATTGAAGCGAATACTTTTTTCATAATTTTATATTTATGTTTTTATATGTGTAATAATGTGTTTAAAAGTTACACTTCAAATCATGTAATAGAAGCATTAGTTAATTTCTAAATTAGTATTTTTGTAAATTAACAAAACTTAAATTTAATGAAAGCATATATTTTTCCGGGACAAGGTGCTCAATTTACAGGAATGGGTAAAGGTTTATACGAAAACTCAAGTTTAGCAAAAGAATTATTTGAAAAAGCAAACGAAATTCTTGGATTTAGAATAACCGACATCATGTTTGAAGGAACAGCAGAAGAATTGAAAGAAACAAAAGTAACGCAACCCGCTGTTTTTTTGCATTCTGTAATTTTGGCTAAAACATTAGAAAATTTTAAACCCGATATGGTTGCTGGTCATTCACTTGGTGAATTTTCCGCTTTGGTTGCTAATGGCGCTTTGTCATTTGAGGATGGATTAAAATTAGTCTCACAACGAGCTTTGGCAATGCAAAAAGCTTGTGAATTAAAATCTTCAACAATGGCTGCCGTTCTAAATCTAGATGATAAAATAGTTGAAGATATTTGTGCTTCGATTGATGGTATAGTAGTAGCTGCAAATTATAACTGTCCAGGACAATTAGTAATTTCTGGGGAATACTCGGCGGTTGAATTAGCTTGTGAAAAAATGAAAGAAGCTGGTGCAAAACGAGCATTGATTTTGCCAGTTGGAGGAGCTTTTCACTCACCAATGATGGAGCCAGCTAGAGAAGAATTGGCAGCGGCAATTGAAGCAACAACGTTTTCAACTCCAATTTGTCCGGTTTATCAAAATGTAACGGCAAGTGCTGTATCTTCAGCTGAAGAAATCAAGAAAAATTTAATTACACAATTAACGGCTCCAGTAAAATGGACGCAATCTGTAAACCAAATGATTGCAGACGGAGCAACAAGTTTTACAGAAGTTGGTCCAGGAAAAGTATTGGTTGGATTGGTAAATAAAATCAATAAAGAAATAGAAACGATTTCTGCATAATACTCAAAAATGAAAAAAAAATTAGAAATACTTTCAAAAGTAAAAGCTTCAAAAGTCATATCACCCGAAATTAATTTTGAAGATTATATTGCGATTGATTTCTCAGAGTCAAATATTGATTTACAAAATCATTCTTTAGAAAATGCAGTAGATTACGAGATTTATATTCAAAAACATTTAGATAAAAACAATGCTAAAATAGCTTTTGGCGGTTATAACGAAGTTCGAAATTTGTATAAAAGAAGCACTGTTTTTAAAAACAACGAAACTGAAGAGCGAAACGTTCACATCGGTTTGGATTTATGGATTAATAAACAAGCTACCATTCATGCGGCATTAGATGGAGAAATTCACAGTTTTCAAAACAACACTTCCCTAGGAGATTATGGTCCAACTCTAATTTTAAAACATGAAGTGGATGGTTTTGTTTTTCACACGCTTTACGGACATTTGAGCGAAGAAAGTTTGGAAAAAAAAATGGGCAAAAAAATAACATCGGGCGAAAAAATAGGAGCATTAGGATTGCCGCCAATTAATGGAGATTATGCACCACATCTGCACTTCCAAATTATAATTGATATGGAAAATAAAATGGGTGATTATCCAGGTGTTTCGAGTAAAATCAATTTAGAATATTACAACCAAAACTGTCCAAATCCAGAATTACTGTTGAAAATCCGCGAAAAATTCAATAACTTTGAGAATCTATAAATTAGTTATTATGAAAAAAAAAATTTTAAGCTTGGCTGTTTTCGCAACTTTAACAGTTGTGTCGTGTAAAGAATCAACCACTGACAAGGTTGAAGACGCTACAGAAGCTGTTGGAAATGATATTGAAAACAGCGTAGAAGATGCTGGAAACACAATAGATTCGACTGCAACTGAAATTGGAAACGATGTAAAAGATGCAACAAAAAAAGGTGCCAAAAAAGTAGAAGAAAAAGCAAAAGAAGTAAAAGAATCAATGTAATTTTTTAACTTCTAATTTTCTGTTCCCATTTCCAAGCTGAAGCTAAGCTTTCCTCTAATGTTAGACTTGCTTTCCAGCCTAAAATTTCATTGGCTTTATCTGTGTTGGCATAGGCAGAAGTAATATCACCTTCTCTTCTTCCAACAATTTTGTAAGGAAGCTTTTTATCCGAAACCTTCTCAAATGCAGTAATCACCTCTAAAACAGAACTTCCAGTTCCGGTTCCTAAATTGAAAGTCTCTACTTTCGACAAATTCTTCTTATTGATGAGTCTTTCCATTGCTACAACATGTGCTTTTGCCAAATCGACAACATGAATGTAATCGCGAATTGCAGTTCCATCTGGTGTTGGATAATCATCACCATAAACCGAAAGTTCTTGCCGCAATCCAATACCTGTTTGTGTAATATAGGGAATTAAATTTTGTGGAACACCAATTGGCAATTCCCCAATTTCTGCACTTGGATGAGCACCAACAGGATTAAAATAGCGCAAAAGAATAGCGTTTATATTGGTTACTTTAGTTACGTCTGTAATGATTTCTTCTCCAATTTGTTTAGTGTTTCCATATGGTGACATGGCGGGTTGCACAGAAGCATTTTCAGTAATAGGCATTTTTTCAGCTTGTCCATAAACTGTGCAGGAAGAACTAAAAATAAAATTAGCTTCTTCTTTTTGTTGCAGTTCTTGCAGAATGTAAACCAAAGTATTGATGTTGTTTTCGTAATATAACAATGGATTTTCTACACTTTCACCAACTGCTTTTGATGCCGCGAAATGTATCACACCTGCGACATCAGTATGTTTTCCAAAGAAACTTTTAACTGATGCTTTGTCTCTTAAATCTAATTCTTCAAAATTAGGTTTGTAACCAATAATGCGCTCTATTCCATCCAAAACATTGATAGAAGAATTGGATAAATTATCAATAATAATAGCCTCAAAACCTGCATTATGTAATTCAACTACGGTGTGCGAACCTATAAAACCTAATCCGCCAGTTACTAATACTTTTTTCATGTTAAATATTATTATTAATTAAAAAATTCTAAAACAGACTCTGTGATAAATTTGATTTGTTCATCGTCTAATTCCGTATGCATTGGCAATGAGATAACTTCTTGTACCAATTGATTGGTAATTGGAAAATCTTCTTCTTTGTATCGAGGATCTAAATAAGCTTTTTGACTGTGCAGCGGAATGGGATAATAAATCGCACAGGGAATTTGTTTTGCCTGCAAATGGTCTAGTAATTGATCTCTTTTTCCATTTGTAATTCGCAATGTGTATTGATGAAAAACATGACAATCGCAATCGTCGCAAATCATAGGAGCAACGATGTTATTATTTCCTTCAAAAGCGGCAGAATATTTTCGAGCCGCATGTTGACGTGCTAAATTATAGTCGTCAAGCAGTGCTAATTTTATATTTAAAACTGCGGCTTGAATACTGTCTAATCTTGAATTTACGCCAACTACATCATGGTGATAACGAACATACATTCCGTGATTTACGATTCCTCGAATGGTATGTGCTAAATCATCGTCGTTGGTAAAAATTGCACCACCATCACCATAACACCCAAGATTTTTACTCGGAAAAAAGGAAGTTGCTCCAACATGACCAATTGTTCCAGCTTTCTTTTTCGTTCCGTCTGAAAAGACACAATTGGCTCCAATTGCTTGTGCGTTATCCTCAATTACATATAAATTATGTTCTTTAGCAATAGTCATAATCGCTTCCATATTGGCAGCACGACCAAAAAGATGCACAGGAACTATCGCTTTGGTTTTTGGTGTTATTGCTTTTTTAATTGCCTCTAAAGAAATATTCATGTTGTGCAAATCAACATCAACCAAAACTGGTGTTAATTGCAAAAGCGCAATCACTTCAACAGTTGCAGCAAATGTAAAATCGGCGGTAATCACTTCATCACCAGGCTGTAAACCTAATCCCATCATAGCAATTTGCAAAGCATCGGTTCCGTTTGCACAAGGAATAACGTGTTTTACACCTAGATATTCTTCAAGTTGTTTTTGAAATTCATGAACTTTTGGACCGTTTATATAGGTTGTTGTTTCTAAAACTTCTTGAATTGAAGCATCAACGGCAGGTTTTATTTTATCATATTGACTTTTAAGGTCAACCATCTGGAGTTTTCTCATTGGGTAAAAATTTATAAAGCAAAACTACTAATTTAATGACGTATTGCAATGAAATTTCTATAAACTGATGTATTTTAGCGACACAATTCAAAGATCATGCTGTTTATCTATAATTTAATTGTTTTAATCGCTTCGCAATTTCTCAAGATTTTAGCGGTTTTTAGTCCTAAAATAAAATTGTTTGTTGATGGTAGGAGGAATGTTTTTGAACAATTAGAAAATAGAATCGCCAAAACAGATAAATCCATTTGGTTTCATGCCGCTTCTTTGGGTGAATTTGAACAAGGTTTGCCAGTGATGGAAAAAATCAAAGAAAAGTTTCCAAGTCATAAAATTGTAGTTACTTTTTTTTCGCCATCAGGTTTTGAAGTTCGAAAAAATAATACCATTGCAGATGTTACAGTGTATTTACCATTGGATACCAAATCAAATGCCAAACGATTTTTGAAAATTGTAAATCCTGATTTAGTTTTCTTTATTAAATATGAATATTGGCCAAATTATCTTAATGAATTAAAACATTCGAGTAGTAAAACTTATTTGATTTCAGGAATTTTTAGGGAAAAGCAAGTGTTTTTCAGATGGTATGGCGGATTTTATAGAAATGCTTTGAAAAGTTTTGATTATTTTTTTGTGCAAAACGAAAGTTCAATAAAATTACTTCAAAAATTAGGTATCACGAATGTAAAAATTTCAGGAGACACACGTTTTGACCGCGTAGTTTCAATACTAGAACGCGATAATTCATTAAATTTCATTGAACAATTTAAAAATGACACAACAACAATTGTTATTGGAAGTTCTTGGTCAAAAGATGAAAATTATTTAGTCAACTACATCAATAATTTTAATGGAAATACAAAATTTATATTTGCTCCACACAACATTAAAACGGAACAAATTCAAGAATTAAAAAAATCAATTTCAAAAAAAACTATTCTGTTTTCAGAAAAAGAACATCAAAATCTTGCGAGTTTTCAAGTGATGATTGTAGATACCATCGGAATTTTGACCAAAATTTATTCGTATGCAGATATTGCTTATGTTGGAGGCGGATTTGGAACCGCAGGTTTACATAATGTTTTGGAACCTGCCACTTTTGGGATTCCAATTGTCATCGGTCCAAATTTTTCCAATTTTGCCGAAGCCATTGCTTTGGTAAAATTAGAAGGTTGCATTTCGGTAACCAATCAAATTGAATTGAACGAAGCCTTAGATATACTTGGTCAAAATGAAGCAGAACGCCTTGAAAAAGGACATATTTGCGCCACTTTTGTACAAATGAATAAAGGAGCAACTAAAATTATTTTAAATCATGTTCTTAATGAAACCTTAAATTGATTTTCTAAAAAAGCAAAAATTGTATCTTGCACCTCAATAAAATTAAAAAAAATGAAATTTTTAAAACTACTTATTTTATTCCTTTTTATTCAAACCCAAGCACAACAAGGAGGTATGTGGATTCCGTCCTTGTTAAAAGGAATGAATGAAACCGAGATGAAAAACCTTGGAATGAAAATCTCAGCAGAAGATATTTATTCTGTAAACAAATCAAGTTTAAAAGACGCTGTGCCACATTTTGATGGTGGTTGTACTGCTGAAATGATTTCAAATAAAGGACTTTTGTTGACGAATCATCATTGTGGATACGACAATATTCAAAGTCATTCTACGGTTGAAAATGATTATTTAACAAATGGTTTTTGGGCATACAGCATGGCGGAAGAATTGCCAAACAAAGACTTGTATGTAACTTTTATTAACAGAATAGAAGATGTAACTACAAAAGTTTTAGAAGGTGTTGGAACTTTGACAAACGAAAGTGACAAACAAAAGAAAATTCAAGAGAATATTTCTAATTTGAATAAATCGTTACCAAAAGAAAGTTGGCAAGAAAATAGCATTAGAACTTTTTATGACGGAAATCAATATATTTTGTTTGTAACCGAAACATATAGAGATGTTCGATTAGTTGGTGCGCCACCTAGTTCAATTGGAAAATTTGGTTCCGATACAGATAACTGGGTTTGGCCAAGACATACTGGAGATTTTTCATTGTTTAGAGTTTATGCAGATAAAAACAACAAACCAGCAGAATATTCTAAAGACAATGTTCCTTATGTGCCAAAACATTTCTTTCCAATTTCTTTAGAAAATTTAAAAGAAAATGATTTCACGATGGTGATGGGTTATCCTGGCAGAACACAAGAATATTTACCATCATTTGCTATAGAACAAATTGTAAATACTTTAAATCCCGCCAAAATTGAAGTTCGTGATGCTGCATTAAAAGTACAAGATGGTTTTATGAGAAAAGATAATGCTATCAAAATTCAATATGCATCCAAATATGCAAGTGTTGCCAATTATTGGAAAAAATGGATTGGTGAAACAAAAGGTTTAAAAAAATCAAATGCAATTGGTGTAAAACAAAAGTTTGAAAAAGAATTTGCAGAAAAAGTTTCCAAAGCAGGAAAGCAAGCTGAATATGGAAATTTACTCAACGAATTTGAAAAAAATTATAAAGAAATTAATGATTATGCATTGGCAAGAGATTTGTTTAGCGAAGTAGCTTTGCGTAATACCGAATTGCTTTCGGTGGGTTATAAACTATACCAATTAGAACAAATCCTAAACACTAAAGGTGAACAATCTTTTAATGATAGAAGAAACAATTTAATAAATGGTTTGGGCGATTTCTACAAAGATTTCAATGCCAAAGTAGATGAAAAGGTTTTTGAACAATTAATTGCAATATATTCAAATCGTTATCCAAGTCAATTTTTATCGGTTGATTTAAAAAATATAGATGCAGATAAATTGTCAAAAGACGTTTATGCCAACTCTAAACTGGTAAGCTACGATAAAATAAAAGAATTATTAACTGGTGACAGCAAAACAGTAATCGCAAATTTCAATACCGACAAAGGTTTTCAAGTTGTAAAAGCTATTGCAGATAGTTATTTTCAAAATATTGCACCAAAATATGATGAAATTAACTTAAAGAATACAGCGTTACAGCGCACATACATGAAAGCGATTTTAGAATTAAGTCCAAAATCAGCTCGAATTTTTCCAGATGCAAACAGCACTTTAAGAGTGACTTATGGAAAGATAAAAGGCTACAAACCAAGTGATGCGGTTTATTACGAGCCATTTACCACTTTAGATGGAGTAATGGAAAAATATATTCCTGGCGATTATGAATTTGATGTACCACAAAAATTAATCTCACTGTATAATGCAAAAGACTATGGTGATTATGGCGTGAATGGCAAAATGCCTGTTTGTTTTATCGCTACCAATCACACAACAGGTGGGAATTCTGGAAGTCCGGCTTTAGACAAAAACGGTAATTTGATTGGTCTGAATTTTGATAGAGTTTGGGAAGGAACTATGAGTGACATTTATTATAGTCCGGACATTTGTAGAAACATTATGGTCGATATTCGATACATTCTTTTTGTGATTGACAAATATGCTAATGCAAAAAATATCATTAACGAATTGAATATCAAATATCCAAACGTTAAAAAAATAAAAAAATAAAAACAAAACTTTGGCACGATTATTGTAAATTAGTTTTTCGGAATTCAAGGAAAATAAATTTTTAAAAAAAAGCAATAAAAGTTTTTGCAATTGAAAAAATTCATATCTTTGCTCCGAATTAATAATTAACCTTTTATAATTAAGAAGATGAAAAAAGTATTTTTAAGTTTAGCTGTTATCGCTACATTAACTGTAGTATCTTGTAAACAAGCTGATGCTAATGCAGAAGCTACTGAAATGGTAGATTCTACTGCTGCTGAGGCTACAGAAGCTATCGATTCTACTGCTGCTCAAGCTACAGAAGCTATCGATTCTACTGCTCAAGCTACAGAAGCTGCTGCTACAGAAGCTGCTCCAGCTACTCCAGCTGCTCACTAAGAAACAGTTAGAAACTAACGTTTTAAAGAAACCATTTCGTCTTCGGAATGGTTTTTTTTGTTTTTCTAATTTTTGGAAATAATTTTAATCTTGAATACAAACAAAAAAAGCTCCAAACATAGTTTGAAGCTTTTTGTACTCAAGGCGGGACTTGAACCCGCACGGGCATTACTACCCACTGGATTTTAAGTCCAGCGTGTCTACCAATTCCACCACTCGAGCAAATTATTAGGTAGTTGAGCGAAAAACGGGGCTCGAACCCGCGACCTCGACCTTGGCAAGGTCGCGCTCTACCAGCTGAGCTATTTTCGCAATTAAATATTTATAAGAACGACACTACTTGTTCTGTAATGCGGATGCAAATGTAAAACATAAATTCAATTATACAAACCTTTTTTATAAAAAATACACCACTATTCTTTAAACCTTTGATTTACAAAATCAATTAATCAAAACTATTTTTTCAAAAGCATTCTTTTTAATTCATTTAATTTCATTAAAGCTTCCACAGGTGTTAGAGTATTAATATCTAAATTTAAAATATCCTCTCTGATTTCTTCTAAAAGTGGGTCATCAAGATTAAAAATACTTAACTGCATTTCATCTTTTGTAGATTTTATTCCATTTAAAACATCACTTGAATGGTCTTTTTCGAGCTTTTTTAATAGTTTCTGTGCTTTTTGAATCACCATTTGAGGCATTCCAGCCATTTTTGCTACGTGAATTCCAAAACTATGAGCACTACCACCTTTTACTAATTTACGAATAAACAAAACGGTGTCTTTTAATTCTTTTACCGAAACATTATAATTCTGAATTCTAGGCAAGAGTTCCGACATTTCATTTAATTCATGATAATGTGTAGCAAATAGAGTTTTGGGCTGTGCCGGATTTTCATGAAGAAATTCAGCAATTGCCCAAGCTATTGAAATTCCATCATAAGTACTTGTGCCACGACCAATTTCGTCTAACAAAACTAAACTTCTATCTGAAATATTGTTCAAAATGGAAGCTGTTTCATTCATTTCTACCATAAAAGTAGATTCGCCCATCGAAATGTTATCGCTAGCACCAACTCTGGTAAATATTTTATCTACAATTCCCATTCTAACTGCTTCGGCTGGAACAAAACTTCCCATTTGAGCTAACAAAACAATTAAAGCGGTTTGACGAAGAATTGCCGACTTACCCGACATGTTTGGGCCAGTAATCATGATGAGTTGTTGGGTTTCTCTATCTAAAAAAACATCATTTGAAATATATGGCACACCAACTGGCAATTGTTTTTCTATAACTGGATGACGACCTTCCTTTATTTCCAATTCAAATGAATCATCTAAAACGGGGCATACGTAGTTGTTGTCAATTGCTAGTTGCGCAAAAGAGGTTAAACAATCCAATTGTGCTACCAGATTAGCATTAAGCTGTACAGGTTTTATATAAGTCGCAATCCAATTTACTAATTGTTCAAAAAGGTGGGTTTCAATTTGATGGATTTTATCTTCAGCACCAAGAATTTTACTTTCATATTCTTTTAACTCTTCGGTTATATATCGTTCGGCATTGACTAAAGTTTGTTTTCTAATCCATTCCGTTGGCACTTTATCTTTATGTGTGTTTCGAACTTCTATATAATAACCAAAGACATTATTAAATGAAATTTTTAAGGATGTAATTCCTGTTCGTTCCGATTCTCTTTTTTCGATGGCTTCCAAAAATTCTTTACCAGAAAAAGCAATGGCTCTTAATTCATCTAATTCTTGATGAATTCCTTTTGCAATTGCATTTCCTTTATTGATAGAAACCGGTGCATCTTGATTTAAAGTAGTTTTAATTTTATCTCTTAATAAATCACAAGCATGAAGATTATCACCAATAATTCGAACGGCTTCCTGCTTACTTTCCAGTGCTAAAGTTTTTATTGGAATAATAGCATCAAGTGATTCTTTTAGATAAATAACTTCACGTGGCGAGATTTTCCCTGTTGCTACTTTTGAAATCAAACGTTCTAAATCAGAAATTTGCTTGATTTGATGTTGTATTTTCTTGAGAACGTCTTGGTTTTCTTTTAAATAAGCAACTACTTCATGGCGACTTCTTATTTTATGACAGTCTTTCAACGGTAAAGCCAACCATCGTTTAAGCAATCGCGAACCCATTGGTGACAATGTTTTGTCAATTACGTCCAATAAAGTAACTGCATTATGCGCCGTACTTTGGTACAATTCTAAATTTCGAATCGTAAATCGATCCATCCAAACATAAGCATCTTCAGCAATACGTTGAATATTGGTGATGTGTTTAATTTTATTGTGTTGCGTTTCCGATAAATAATAAAGGATAGCTCCCGAAGCGATAATTCCATCTTGCAGTTCTTCAATACCAAATCCTTTTAGAGAATTGGTTTGAAAATGACTCATCATTGTTTCTAAAGCATAATCTTCTTTGAAAACCCAATCTTCTAAATAAAAAGTATTAAAATCTTCACCAAAAACTTCTTTAAATTGATTTCTATTGTTCTTTTGAATTAAAATTTCACTTGGAACAAAGTTTTGTAACAGTTTGTCAATATATTCTTCATTGCCTTGAGCAACTAGAAATTCTCCAGTAGAAACATCTAAAAAGGAAATACCAAGTAGCTTTTTTCCAAAATAAATGGACGCTAAAAAATTATTTGATTTGGAATGTAAAACCTCATCATTCATGGCAACACCTGGTGTCACTAATTCCGTAACACCACGTTTTACAATAGTCTTAGTCATTTTTGGATCTTCCAACTGGTCACAAATGGCAACTCGAAGTCCCGCTTTTACTAACTTTGGTAAATAGGTATTTAAAGAATGATGTGGAAATCCAGCTAAGGCAGTTTCTGTTTCAGAGCCTGCTCCACGTTTAGTCAATACAATTCCTAAAATTTTTGAAGCACGAACAGCATCTTCTCCAAAAGTTTCATAAAAATCGCCAACTCTAAAAAGCAAACAAGCATCGGGATATTTTCTTTTTATCTCGTTGTATTGCTTCATTAATGGAGTTTCCTTGCTTTTAATTTCTTTTGCAGCCAATTTTTTTGGTTTAAAATGATTTGACAGCGAATTTAATTATTTTAAAGTTAAACTGATTTATAATATTAATTTAATCTTAAGTATAAAATTTTAAGTTGTAATATGAAATTAAATAGATTTGTACCGTAATCATTAAAAAACATTAAAAATGAAAAAAATAATTTTACTTACTGCTTTAGCATTAGTTGGATTTACTGCAAATGCTCAAACAGCAAAATCTGCTGTTAAAAAAACTGCTGCTAAAATTGAAGCGGCTAAAGTTGATGGACCAGGAATGGTTTTTGAAAACGAAACTATTGATTATGGAACTATCCAAAAAGGTGCTGATGGAAAAAGAGAATTTGTTTTTGTAAACAACGGAAACAAACCAGTTACTATTTCTAACGCTCAAGGTTCTTGCGGATGTACAGTGCCTACAAAACCTGACGGTGCAATTGCTCCTGGAGCAAGAGGAGTAATTGGTGTGAAATATGACACTAATAGAGTTGGTCCATTTACAAAAACAGTAACTATTACTTCTGACGCATCAGAAACGCCAAAAGTATTAACAATAAAAGGAACTATCGTTGACGATAAACCAGCTACAGAAACTAAAAGTTAATTATTAAAATAGTTTTTTAAGAAAGCTTCCGATTTTTCGGGAGCTTTTTTTTGAATATCTTTGCCAAAATTTTAACTATGAGAAAGCTCGAAAACAAAGAACTTGACCGATTGACTGTTACTGATTTCAAAGAAGCTAAAAAAACGCCTATCATCATTATTCTTGATGACATTAGGAGTCTTCATAATATTGGTTCGGTTTTTAGAACTTCTGATGCTTTTTTGGTTGAAAAAATATATTTATGCGGAATTACCGCCGTTCCGCCAAACAAAGAAATTCACAAAACGGCACTTGGTGCCACAGAAACAGTTGCTTGGGAATATGAAAAGGATGTTTTATCTTTGATAGAGAGATTAAAAAAAGAAAATATTTCCATTTTCGCCATTGAACAAGTAGAAAATGCTATTTTTTTGAACGATTTTGAAGTAGAAATAGAAAAAAAATATGCTTTAGTTTTTGGAAACGAAGTGTTTGGGGTTAATCAAAAAGCGATAGAACTTTGCGACGGAACGATTGAAATTCCACAATTAGGCACTAAACATTCCTTAAATATTTCGGTAAGTACCGGAATTGTGATTTGGGATTTGTTTTGTAAAATGAAATTTTAGCGGGAAATTTTAGTCTGAATTTCGTTCAAAATAAAATTATAATCTTCTTGACTTTTGATGAAATCTCTATCAGAAACATCAATAATCAACACATTCAAATCTTTTTGTGTTTTGATATAATCTAAGTAACCGCTATTGATTTTTTCTAAATATTCCGCCGGAATTTCTTGTTCATAATCTCTACCGCGTTTTTTGATGTTTTCCAAAAGGCGTTCTGTATTTTGATACAAATAAATATACAAATCAGGTTTTGGCATTTCTTTGTAGATGATGTCAAACATCGTTTTGTACAATCTAAATTCATCTTCTGCCAAAGTAACTTTAGCAAAAATTAACGATTTAAAAATGTGATAATCGGCAACAATAAAATCTTTAAACAAATCAAATTGTGCCAAATCATCGGCTGTTTGTTGGTATCTGTCTGCTAAAAAAGACATTTCTAATGGAAACGCATAGCGACTTTGATCTTCATAAAATTTTGGTAAAAATGGATTGTCAGCAAATCGTTCTAAAACAGTTTTGGCATTAAAATCTTCTGCAAATTTGTTAGCCAATGTGGTTTTTCCAGCACCAATATTTCCTTCAATCGCAATATAATTAAAGTGATTTAGAGCAATTTTAGTCAATGGATTTTCCAAACTTTTCACTAATCGGCAATTACTTCTATCTTCCGAAAGCACTACTAATTCGTGTAAATATTTCTGCAAAATAGGATGACGCCAATCCAAATTTAAATCGCGCATTGGAACCAATACAAACAAACGATTTTGCATTTCGGGATGTGGCACTTTCAACTTCTCGTTGTCAACAATTTCTTCATCAAAAGCAATCACATCAATATCGATAATTCTTGATTGATAACCTTCTGTTTCCGACCGGATTCTTCCTAATTTGAGTTCTAATACTAAAACTTCTTCCAAAATCTGATTGGCCGATTTTGATGAATGCATCACCAAAGCACAATTGTAAAATTTCTCACTTTCAAAACCCCAAGCTGGTGTTTCATATAGTTTAGAAACTCGAATTACCGTTCCAATTTCTTGTTGAATCTGGGCAATACAACGCTCAATATTTTCAAGTCGGTTGCCTTGATTACTGCCTAACGATAAAATGACTTGATGTTGCTTCATAGGAAGTGCAAAATAAATAAAAGTTATTCAAGAATACTATTCAAAAACCCGATGTGTTGATAACTATTCATTCAAATATTAAAGTTTTGCAAACATTTAGTCATAATTCTATAATGTATCATACATTTGATGGCATTATCTTTGTCAATCGCAATGTTGAATTATAAACTTAAATCATGTTAAAGAAAATTTTAAAAATCGTTGGAATTGTTTTGATCCTTTTAGTAGTATCTCTTTTTGCTATTCCTTACTTTTTCAAAGATCAAATTAAGGCAAAAATCGAAAAAACTATTAATGAAAAAGTAGATGCCAAAGTCGCTTTTGACGATGCTGATTTGAGTTTGTTTCGAAATTTTCCCAATGCAAGTGTCCGAATTGACAAACTCTCTATAATCAACAAAGCACCGTTTGAAGGTGATACTTTGGTAGCGTTTGAAGAATTAAATCTGAAAATGTCTATCAAAGAATTATTTAAAGGCGAAGATGAACCAATCAATATAGATGGAATTTCATCAAAAAATGGTTTGATTAATATTATTTTCAACAAAGACGGAATTGGCAACTTTGACATCGCTTTAAAAGATGACAAAGACCAAAAAGACGATGATAAAAGCAAACCAATGGCTTTTAAAATCAAAGAATATTCGGTTGAAAATTTCAGATTTCAGTATTATGACGAAACTTCTAAAATGAAAATGGTTTTAGATTCTATAAATCATGAAGGAAAAGGAGATTTTGCCGCTTCAAAACTCGATTTGGACACCAAAACAACTGCAAAAGTTTCTTTGGATATGGACAAAGCCAATTATTTAAAAAATGTTGCCTTGTCTTTAGATGCTGTTCTTGGTATTGACATGGAGCAAAGCAAATACACATTCAAAGAAAACAAAGCAAAAATCAATGAATTGCCTTTAGAATTTAACGGTTTCATTCAAATGGTTGAAAATGGTCAGCTGTATGACTTGACTTTTAAAACGCCAACTTCATCTTTTAAAAACTTCTTAGGACTAATTCCTGCACAATATGCATCGAATATTAAAGATGTAAAAACCGAAGGCGATTTTACCGTAAATGGTTTTGCAAAAGGAACGTATACTGATACAACGATTCCAAAATTCAACATCGAAATTGCTTCTAACAATGCTTCGTTTCAATATCCGAATTTACCAAAATCGGTTCAAAACATCATGATTGATACCCGAATTATCAATGAAACTGGTGTAATGAATGATACTTATGTAAATCTGGATAAATTATCGTTCCGAATTGACCAAGATGTTTTTAATGCTAAAGCAAACATTAGAAACATTGCCGAAAACGCCTTGGTAAACGCCGATTTAAAAGGAACTATCAATCTTGGCAATGTTACTAAAGCCTATCCTGTGAAGTTAGACAAACCACTTTCGGGAATTTTGAAAGCCGATGTAAAAACCGAATTCGACATGCAATCGGTGGAAAAAAGCGATTACGCACGAATTAAAAACTCAGGTAACATCGATTTGTCTGGTTTTAATTATACCGACGAAAACGGTAAAGCAATGACGATTAACAAAGCGGTTGTAGAATTTAATCCTAGTCGTGTGAATTTGAAACAATTTAACGCCGTTACCGGAAAAAGTGATTTGGCTGTTAACGGTGTTTTAGAAAATTTCTACGGATTTGTATTTAAAAATCAAGAGTTGAAAGGCGATTTCAATTTGTCGTCTAATCAAATTGCGGTAGATGATTTTATGACTGCTGAAACTCCAAAAGAAAACGAAAAGAAAAATTCTGAAGCTGTAAAAATCCCAGCGTTCTTAAATTGTACGCTTACCGCAAAAGCGAACACGGTTTTATATGATAATTTGACACTGAAAGATGTTGCAGGAAAACTGATTATTAAAGACCAAAAAGTAACGCTTGAAAACGGAAGAACCAATATGTTTAACGGTTTAATTACCTTCAACGGAGACGTTTCTACCAAAGAAAAAACACCAAAATTCAACATGAGTTTAGGGTTAAACAATGTAGACATTCAACAAACGTTTACCCAACTAGATATGTTGAAAAAAATTGCGCCAATTGCCGGAATTATTAATGGTAAATTAAATTCGACTATCAAAGTAAGCGGGAATTTGGATGCTAAAGAAATGACACCCGATTTAAAGAGCTTATCGGGTGATTTGATTGGGCAATTGCTCTCAACAACGATTAATTCGAGCAATTCAACATTAATTTCGGCTTTAGACAGCAAATTGAGTTTCATTGATTTGAATAAATTAAATCTAAACGATTTAAAAGCGGCGTTGACTTTTAAAGACGGAAAAGTAAACATCAAACCTTTTGACCTGAAATACCAAGACATTTCGGTAAACATTGGTGGTAGTCATGGTTTTGACCAATCGATGAATTATGATTTAAAATTTAACGTTCCTGCCAAATATTTAGGAACCGAAGTCAATAATTTGATTGCGAAATTAACACCAGCCGATGCAAACAAAGTAGAAACCATTCCGATAAACGCCATGATGACGGGAAATTTTTCGAATCCAAAAGTTACTACCGATTTAAAACAAGCGACCACTAACTTGGTAACCAATTTGGTAAAACAACAAAAAGATAAGTTGGTTAATACTGGAAAAGATGCGTTAAACAACATTATAAATAATGCCACAAAACCAACTACTGATAGCACTAAAACGGATGTGAAAACCGATGTAAAAAACACGGCAACGGGTATTCTTAAAGGATTGTTAGGCGGAAAGAAGAAAGAAGAGCCGAAAAAGGAGGAACCGAAGAAAACGGAATAATAACAATCCCTTTAAGAAATTCTAAAAGAAGTTGTTTATGGATAATACTAAACCGAAATTTTTACCACATAACCTTCAAACGTACGAACGTTGAAAACCGTGCCGTCTTCAAAAAGTAAATACTGTCCTTTAATACCCATTAGTTTTCCTGAAAAAATTGGTGTTTTGTCTAGATTTAAACTGATTACTTTTTTTGGATAGTGCAACACTGGAAATTGTAATTGGTACAAATCGTCTTTTTCAAGATGAAAATATTCTTGAACTTCTTTTGGAATTAGATATTGTATCGATGCTTTTTCTTTGATTAAATCGGCCGCTGGCACTTCGTTTTTCAACATTTTTTGCCAATTGGTTTTGTCGGAATAATGATCTTTGAGTGCAACCTCAGTTATCCCAGCCAAATAACGATTAGGAACTTCTACAATTGGTATGGCTTGTACTGCGCCTTGGTCAATCCATCTAGTAGGCACTTGGGTTTTTCTGGTTACACCAACTTTTACTTCACTAGACAATGCCAAATACACAATGTGAGGTTGCAGTTGCACTTTTTTCTCGTATTCTAAATCTCTATCTTCAATGTCGAGATGTGCCGTTGAAAGCTCAGGTTTCATAATCCAATCGCCAGCAGAAGCTGATGACATAAAACAATCATAACAAAATCCTTGACGGAAAATTTTTTTCTTTTTGCCACAATTCAAACATTGATACCCTGTGAAATTAATTTCTAACGATTTGTCTAATAATTGATTTAGGTTCAAAAAACTATTTTCAAACACTAGATAATATTGAATTGGTGCTTGAAACTCGGTTTGCATTTTGGTTAAAACTCCTTCGTAAGTCATGTATATCGATTTGAAAATTTTGTATAAAAATATAATAAAAATGCTATATTAGCGTTGTTATTATGTATAACCAAAACTATCTATTATGAAAAATCTATTAAAAATCATCATTATTGCTGTTGCTTTATTGAATTTATCGTTTGTAAACAATGAAAATAAAGACTTTGTTGTAGTAATTGATGCTGGTCATGGCGGAAAAGATTTTGGCGCAAAACACACTACTTTTCTTGAAAAAGAATTGGTAAGTGCCATTTCACAAAAAATTGCAAAAATCAATACTGATAAAAACGTTAAAATTTATTTTACACGTACTTCGGATGAATTTATTGAATTGCAAAAAAGAGTAGAAATGATTAACGAAATCAAGCCAAACTTACTGCTTTCTTTACATGTTAATCAAAATAAAAATACCGAAACAAATGGTTTTGAAGCCTATGTTTCTGATAAAAATTCTAATTTTGAAAAGTCCGAAGAACTGGCGAAAAAATTAGTTACCCTATTTGATAACCAAACACCTTTAAAAAACCGTGGTGTCAAAAAAGGTATGCTTTATGTTTTGAAAAAGACTGAAGCACCAGCAATTGCATTTGAAATTGGATTTATTACTAATGAGAAAGACAGAAGTTATGTTTGTAATGAACAAGGTCAAACCCAAATTGCTCAAAGCATTTTAGATTTTGTAAATACAATTAAGAATTAATTTTCTGCCTTATTCCAAAAACCTATAACCTAATACCAAAATAGATGCCATTTCCAATAATTAATTCTATAGCTTCCTGGGTTTTGAAACAGCGCATTCATCAGATTGAGTTGTTTCTAAAATATCCACACGAAGTTCAGAATGAATTGCTTATGAACTTAATTCGCAATTGTGAGGAAACCGTTGTTGGAAAAAAATATGATTTCGAATCCATAAAAAATTACACCACTTTTGCCGAAAGAGTTCCAGTTGCTACTTATGAAGAGTTGGAACCGATGATTGAACTCACCAGAAAAGGTGCGCAAAATGTATTTTGGCACAAACCAATCAAATGGTTCGCAAAATCGAGTGGTACAACCAATGCCAAGAGTAAATTTATTCCAGTGAGCGAAACGGCTTTGATGGATTGTCATTACAAAGGCAGCAAAGATTTGTTGTGTATGTATTTGAATAATAATGAAAACTCCGAGCTGTTTTTGGGTAAGAGTTTGCGACTTGGTGGAAGCTCTCAAATTTATGAAAATAACAATACCTATTTTGGTGATTTGTCAGCCATATTGATTGAAAATATGCCAATGTGGGCAGAGTTTAGTAGCACACCAAGCAACAAAATATCGTTAATGAGCGAATGGGAAACCAAATTATCCGCAATAATTAACGAAACTAAGGTAGAAAATGTAACCAGTTTTGCTGGCGTTCCATCGTGGATGTTGGTTCTTTTAAACCGAATTTTAACCGAAACTGGCAAAGATAATCTCTTTGAATTATGGCCAAATCTGGAAGTATATTTTCATGGCGGCGTGAGTTTTGAACCGTATCGCGAACAATATAAAAAAATATTACCGAGTACAAATTTCAAATATTACGAAATTTACAATGCTTCTGAAGGATTTTTTGCCATTCAAGATTTGAATGATAGTAATGATTTATTGCTGATGTTGGATTATGGAATTTTCTACGAATTTATTCCAATGGATACTTTTGGCACCGAAAATCAAAAGATTATTCGTTTGTCGGATGTTGAATTGTATAAAAACTATGCCATAGTCATCACCACTAATTCAGGTTTGTGGCGCTATATGATTGGCGACACCGTTCGATTTACATCTTTAAGTCCCTACCGAATTAGAGTTTCGGGAAGAACAAAACATTATATTAATGTTTTTGGCGAAGAGCTGATGATTGAAAACACCGATAGGGCAATTGCCAAAACTTGTTCCGAATTAAACTGTGATGTAAAAGATTATACCGTTGCGCCAATTTTTATGAAGAACAAAGAAAAAGGTTCACACGAATGGATGATTGAGTTTAAAAAATATCCCGATGACATTAAACTATTTCAAAAATTACTAGACGAAAACCTACAAACCATCAATTCAGACTACGAAGCCAAACGCTACAATAACATGACTTTAAATAATCTGAAAGTCAATGTAGCACGAGAAAACCTTTTTTACGATTGGTTAAAAGAAAACAACAAATTGGGTGGACAACATAAAATACCAAGACTTTCCAACGAACGGGATTATTTGGAACAATTGAAAAACATGATGGTTGAAGTGCAAAATAAAACGCAATGAAAAAAATACTTGCAATACTAATCCTTTTAGGGTTTTTAACATCTTGTGGGCCTCATCGATTGAAATGTGGTCCAGGTAGAAGATGTATGGTTGAAATGCCAAAAGACAAACTTGTTCTTGATAAAAATGTAGTTTAATACTTTTTGAGAACAAAATTATACCTCGCTTTTTTTTGTGTTGCCTTTTTTTGGGGAACCACTTTTCTAGGAATAAAAATTGGCGTCGAAACCATTCCGCCGTTTATTCTAGCAGGAATTCGCAATTTTATTTCCGGATTTATTATTATAACCTACCTTTTTTATCAAAAGAAATTAGAGAAAATTTCCATTCATCAATTTGCAAGAGCTTTTCTACTTTCGATGTTGATGATTGTTCTCGCCAACGGATTGACAACTTATGCTGAGAAATACATTTCTAGTGGTTTAGCTTCTTTAATATCTACTCTAAACCCATTGTTTGTATTGCTCATCAATCTCTTTTTGGGTTATGAAAAATTATCATTCAAAACTATTCTCGGAATATTTTTTGGCATGTTGGGTATGTTTTTATTGTATCAAAGCAGAATTGAAGAACTGCTTGTGCCAGAATACCGTTTTGGAATTTTAGCTATTTTCATCGCTATTATAAGTTGGTCTATCGGGACAATCATTACCAAAAAAGGAAGCACAAAAACCTTATCTATGTTGATGAATGTAAGTTTGCAAATGATTATTGCTGGTGTCGTACTAACTTCAATTCAATTTACATTAACGCCAAATATAACTTATGAAACTTGGAGTACAAGAAGTATTTTGGCGATGATTTACTTAGCATTATTTGGTTCGGTTGTGGGTTATGTCGCTTTTAGTTATTTACTATCGCAGATTTCTTCTACAAAAGTTACCGTCTTATCTTATGCAAATGTTGTAGTAGCGTTATTTTTAGGCTGGTTGTTATTGGATGAAATAATTACACTACGAATTATTTTGGCTACTTTATTTATCATCAGTGGTGTCTTTATCGTGAATTATAAAAGAAAAAAATTACGTTCTGATTTGTAACAAATAGGTAATTGAAAAGTCATATTGATTATCATCAATCAAAATCAATTACAAATGAAGTCATTATTTACTGCATTCCTTGTTTTATCAAGCACAGCATTTTTTGCTCAAGAAACTGAAAAAAATCAACAGAACACAACAGTCAACGACACTATTAAAAACAAAAAAATTACCGAATTGGAAGGTGTTACCATTTTTGGCAACAAAAAACAATTTATAAAAGTTGATTCAGACAAAACAACCGTTAGCATCAAAGAGAATCCAATGTTAAGCTCGGGAACTGCTTTAGAAGCTGTAAAAAAATTGCCTGGAGTCATTACTTCGCCAACGGGTAGTTTGTCTTTAAATGGCAAAGCTGTCACGGTATATATTGACAATGCTCCAAGCACTTTGAGTGGTCAGGATTTACAAAATTATCTTTCGTCATTACCAGCAAAAGCAATAGAAAAGGTGGAATTAATCTATAATCCGGGTGCTGCTTTTGATGCAAATGCAAGTGGTTCCATCGTTAATATTATTACAAGTTCTAGACGAATGAAAGGAATTAATGCTAGTTTTAACATCAATTATAATTTCAATAAATACCAAAAACCAAGTCCGCAAATTCTTTTAAACGGAAAAGAAAAAGACTTGAGTTGGCAAACCATGTTGGGTTATAATTATATCGATAGTGAAACTAGGATAACTACTAATCAGGATTTTACGTCGTTTTCGCCCGTAAAAACATTGCGCCAAGAAAACTTCTCTGTAAATACACAACGAAATTTATACTGGAGAACAGGAACAAACTATAGAATTTCTGAAAAAAGTAATTTTTTATTAAATTACAATATGAATTTAGGCAATGATAGAAATGTTTTTGAAGCAACAACAAATGGAGAAAACATTGATTATCAAAACTCGGGTGTTGGAAAAACTAAAAACCAAAATCACGAATTAAGTTTGCAATACAAAACAAAATTAGACACTTTAGGAAGAACGTTAGATGTTACTGGTTTTGGAAATTTGTTTCATCAAAATCCAATTTCAAGTTCGAATGCCAAAGATGTAATTTCTAATGAAAGTTACTTTAATATTGGAACTTCCGATTTTGATTTGAAGAATTATTATTTAAAATACGATTTCAATATTCCATTTGAAAAGTATAAGTTTTCGATTGCAACTGGAGGGAAATACAATATTTTAAAAGTAAATAATGTTGGCGAATATTTTATCAACACACCAACAGTCAATAGAATTAATTTTGATTACAGTGAGAATAATTTAGCATTTTATGCCGAAGCCAGAAAGCGTGTTAATAAATTTAGTTTTACCTTAGGACTTCGTTTTGAGGATTATAATGTTGAGCGAATTTCGAGTACCGTTGTAGATAAAATCAAATTTAGAAATACCAATTTATTTCCAAATATTAGTGCCATTTACGAAGTGAATGATAATGTTAATTTATCAGCTTCTTATTCAAAGAAAATTAATCAACCGAATTACAATACTTTAGACCCAAATAATAGTTCCACCTTTGATCAATACAATTCGTCGCAAGGAAATATTTTTTTAAATCCAACATTTTTTGACAATTATGAGTTCAAAATTTCGGCGATGCAGTTTATCCAACTTGGTGCCAATTTCACTAGAACAAAAGATAATAACTTATTCATTTTTAGTGCCGATGCCGATGCTGCAGAACCAATTAGCAACCAAACCTTTCAACAATTTGAGCGATTTGATACTTTTAGTGCTTATTTTAATTTTCCAATTCCGTTAGATTATTTCTTCAAAGGAAAAGAAGAATTTCAAAAGCGAATGAATTATATGGATAAAATGAATTACATTTATTTCAACATTAATTATGTTAAAAATGATATTCGTGGGTTTAATTTTCCGTATTCCAACAAAGCCATTTGGACTTATTCCTTACAATCACAAATCATTTTACCGTGGGATATTAAAAATACAATTACCTATTTTATTGTTGACCGAGGAAATTGGGAAATTTATAAAATCACAAAACCAATTCAGCAGTTTGATATTTCATTCAACAAAGAATTTATGAATAAAAAATTAAATGTTGGGTTGCATTGTTTTGATGTCTTTAATGTAAATCAAATAGATGCTTTAATTGGTGGTCAAAATTTGAATTCTACTTTCCGAAAAAAAGAAGATAGTAGGACATTTCGAATTTCGTTGACCTATAATTTTGGAAATTTAAAACTACAAAAAGAGAACACCGATATTGATATAGAAAAAGTACAAAGCGGAGGCGGTTTTGTGAAATAAAAACAAAAAAATCCAGCAATTGCTGGATTTTTTTTAATTCATTTATGAGGCTATCTCTAATCGCTTCAAAAGATTTTTACCCAAAGTGTCTTCGGTAAACTCTCTATTTATATGTAGTTCTTTATCTTCGCTACTTGGAAGCTCAAACATAGCATCCGTTAAGATAGCTTCGCATAATGAACGTAAACCACGGGCACCAAGTTTATATTCTAACGCTTTTTGAACAATATAATCCAAAGCATCATTATCAATGGTGAATTTGACATTGTCCATATCAAATAATTTTTTATATTGTTTGATTAAGGCATTTTTTGGTTCTGTTAAAATAGCTCTTAAAGTTTCCGCATCTAGTGGATCCATGTGAGTTAAAACAGGTAAACGACCAATAATCTCGGGGATTAATCCAAAATCTTTTATGTCTTTTGGTATTACATATTGCAATAAATTATCTTTATCTATTGCATCAACATTTCTTGAAGTGCTATATCCTACAGCCTGACGGTTAAGGCGTTTAGAAATAATTCTGTCAATACCGTCAAAAGCACCACCAGCGATAAATAGAATATTCTGAGTATTAACTTCCACAAATTTTTGATCTGGATGTTTTCTTCCACCTTTTGGCGGAACATTAACAACCGTTCCTTCCAATAATTTCAATAATGCTTGCTGAACACCTTCGCCAGATACATCTCTTGTTATTGATGGATTATCGCTTTTACGAGCAATTTTATCAATTTCATCAATAAAAACAATACCTCTTTCTGCTTTAGCAACATCATAATCCGCTGCTTGGAGTAAACGTGTTAAAATACTTTCAACATCTTCTCCAACATAACCAGCTTCTGTCAAAACAGTTGCGTCAACAATTGCCAAAGGAACATCTAACATTTTTGCAATGGTTTTTGCGACTAATGTTTTTCCTGTTCCAGTTTGTCCAACCATGATAATATTGCTTTTTTCAATTTCAACTTCTTCTGAATTTTGAACTTGAACTAAGCGTTTATAATGATTGTAAACAGCAACCGACATTACTTTTTTCGTTTGATCTTGACCAATAACATATTGATCCAAAAAAGATTTAATTTCTTTTGGTTTGCGTAATATTAAATCTGAAGAAACTTTAACTTTGGTTGTTGTTTTTAATTCTTCAACAACAATACCATTTGCTTGTTCAATACATCTATCACAGATATGTGCATTAATTCCTGCAATAAGTAGGTTTGTTTCGGGTTTCTTTCTTCCGCAAAATGAGCATTCTAATACTTCTCTTGCCATTTTATATAAAGTTTATTTGGGTGCCTTTTAACTTCTTCTAAGAACTTCGTCAATCATTCCGTATTCTTTTGCTTCATCGGCAATCATCCAATAATCGCGTTCCGAATCTTTATGCACTTTGTCAAAAGTTTGCCCAGAATGTTTTGAAATAATTTGATACAATTCATCTTTCAATTTCAACATTTCTTTCAGGTTGATTTCCATATCTGTTGCAACACCTTGTGCGCCTCCTGAAGGTTGGTGAATCATAACTCTAGAATGTGGTAGGGCAGAACGTTTTCCTTCTGCACCTGCACACAGTAATACGGCTCCCATTGAAGCTGCCATCCCAGTACAAATTGTTGCTACATCCGGTTTGATGTATTGCATAGTATCATAAATTCCAAGTCCTGCATAAACACTTCCACCTGGAGAATTGATATATATTTGAATGTCTTTTGAAGCATCTGTGCTTTCTAAAAACAACAATTGAGCTTGAATTACATTGGCAACATAATCATCAACACCTGTTCCTAAAAAAATAATTCTATCCATCATTAATCTTGAAAAAACATCCATTTGAGTAACATTTAATTGGCGTTCTTCAATAACTGCTGGTGTCATGTTTGTGATGATTTTATCAAAATACAAACTGTTTACACCGTGTTTTTTTATAGCAAATTTTTTAAATTCTTTTCCGTAGTTCATCGTTTTTAATAAATTATAAATGAATGAATTAATATTTTATCCATACAAAAAACGTCAAATCTTGACAGATTCGACGTTCAAAGATAATAATTTTTATTTAAATCTCACCATACAGAGCTTTAACGAACTCGTCGAAGGTAACTTCTTTTGATTTTGCCGCTACTTTTTCTTTGTATAAGTTCAACATTTTTTCGCTCATAACTTGTTCGGAAAGTCTTTTTACTTCGTCTTGATTTGACATTACTCTAGCTACAATGCCTTGAACATCTTCATCAGATGGATCCATCTGCCCAAATTGTGCCATTTGTTTTTTAATCATTTCTGAGGTGTAAGACTTTAAATCTTCAAAAGTAATTTGCAAATTATTTTCTGCCATAATTTTACCTTCAATTAACTGATAGCGAAGTCCTTTTTCGGATTTTGCATATTCAGCTTCGGCTTCTTCAACAGTTAACGGATTTTCGCCAGCGACTTGAATCCATTTTTTAAGAAATTGAGAAGGCAAATCAAATTTTGTGTTTTCAATTAAAGATTCAACTACATCATTTAAGAATTTTTGGTCAGCTTGTTGCACAAATTGTTTTTCGGCATCTTCTTTAATTTTTGCTTTCAATTCATCCACTGATGTGATTATTTTTGGTCCAAATAATTTGTCAAATAATTCTTGGTCTAAAACAGCGGGTTCATGAGTTGTTACTTCATCAATGGTAAAGGTAACATCAACATCCAATCCATGAACATCATCATGACCAACCGCTAAATAATCCATTAGTTTATGGTCGTCATCAAACAAGCCTTTGGTCTTTAATGTGATAACATCGCCTATTTTTTTACCAATAAATAATTTGGCAGTATTTTTATCCGCAAAAGCATCTAAGGATAAGGTTGTTCTGTTATTAATTCCTTTTTCTTCATTTGCGAAAATTCCTGAGACATCATTGCCGTCTTCTACGGTGTCTTTAGCGATTAGCTTGCCGTATTGTTTTTGAATTCTTGTAATTTGTTCGTTCAACATTTTATCATCAGCAATGATTTTATAGCTAACAACCTCATTTTTTGCATCTAAATTAACTGAAAATTCTGGAGCTAAACCCAACTCAAACTCAAATTTATAATCTTCAACATCCCAGTTGAAATCTTCGGTTACTTTTGGTAATGGATTTCCGAGGATGTCTAACTTTTCTTGCGCTAAATAATTATTAAGATTGCTTTGAAGCACTTTGTTTACTTCTTCCAACAAAACGGCTTTCCCATATTGTTTTTGAATTAAACTCATTGGTACAGTTCCTTTTCTAAAGCCAGGAATAGCGGCGTTTTTACGATAGTCGGTCAATACTTTTTGTACTTTATCTGAATAATCAGCTTTGGATACTTCAACAGTTACAACGGCATTTAAGGCGTCAACGTTATTTCTTGTAATGTTCATTTTCTATATACTAAAATTGGGTGGCAAAATTAACACATTTCTGCAACTCAACCAAGTTTTTATTTTATTGAATTTTAAAGTATTATTTTGCTTCACCAGTAAGCTTAAAAACTAAAGATTGGGATAAAGATAAAATGATACTGAATAACATGGCATTCCAAAAAGAAGATACTTCAAATCCATTAATAAAATGATCGCATAACAAAATTATGGATGCATTTATCACTAATAAAAACAACCCTAAAGTAAAAATTGTTATGGGTAATGTGAATAAAACAAGAATGGGTTTTACAAAAAAATTAAGTAAAGCTAAAACAATGGCAACCGATAAAGCTGTTGTAAATTCATCAACATTTATGCCTATCATTAGATAGGAAATAACCATAACTAAAATGGCTGTAATTAAAATTCTAAAGAATAATTTCATGAATGGATATTGCTAAATTTCAATAAAATTAAAAAAAATTGTGTATATTTGATAAAATTAACTTTTAAAAAACAACTTTATGAAAAAATTTTTACTTTCAATTATTTTAGTTTCTTCATTTTCAGGCTTCTCTCAAATTTTATCAGAAGACTTTGAATCTGGTACATTTCCACCTGATGGTTGGACAACTTCAACTTTAGTGCCTACTAGACCTTGGGGATTAACAACTGATATTTTCAACGCTACAGGTCAAGCAACATTTGATATTAATGGAATCGGCACAGCTGCAATTGGATGGATTGCTCAAGATAACGTTGCTGATTTAACTTCGCCTGCATTCAGTCTAGTTGGATATGGTGATGCTATTTTTGATTTTAATGTTAAAATCGGATTTGAATATATGGTTGATCCTTTTCCAAATGGTGATTTAGAAGTACAAATTAGCACAGATGGGTCAAATTGGACTACTTTATGGGTTGAAGAAGATCAAGGTGTTTTCGTTGATTACGAAACTCTATCAATTTCATTAGACTTGGCTGCTTATCTTGGAGAAGCAAATGTACAAGTCAGATTCTTATATAGTGGTAATGATGCAGACTCACTTTCGGTTGATGATATTATGATTACTGGTAATTTAGGAGTTCAACAAGTTTTAGCCTCTAGCTTTACGACTTTCCCAAACCCTACACGTGATGTAATTTCAATTTCCAACAACGAGAACATTGTGTTAAATTCTATCAAAATAACTGATATTAATGGAAGAACAGTTAAACAAATTCAAGCTGACGAAATTAATGCTGCACCTATTAATGTTTCAGAATTAAGTTCTGGAGTTTACTTCATGACAATTTCTTCAAATGCTGGAAATGCAGTGAAAAAATTCATTAAAAATTAAGCTGAAAAAGATAATGTTATAGTCTTTTTAGAATACATTGCCCCAAAAAGTTAAAAACTCTTTGGGGCTTTTTTTATGAATTTTAAAAATTATTTTGAATATAAATTAAAATCTGACAAACGTTTATTCACAAAATAAAAAAAAATACCCCAAGTTGTTATTAGCAGAATTGTATTTAGGTGGTAATTATAAAATTCAACCATATTATAAACAAAAAGACAAGTTGCATTTGAATTCCAATCAAAAGAATTAAATGAAAAAATGAGTCCGCTAAAATGGCGAACTCATTAACTATTAAAAATACTTTATACTATTCTCCCAAAAACGGATAACGATAATCTGTTGGCGTTACAAACGTTTCTTTGATAGTTCTTGGTGAAACCCAACGCAATAAGTTTTGTGCCGAACCTGCTTTGTCATTGGTTCCCGATGCTCTTGCGCCACCAAAAGGTTGCATTCCAACAACAGCACCTGTTGGTTTGTCATTGATATAGAAATTACCAGCCGAGTTTTGTAATGCATTTGCTGCTTCAACAATAGCATATCTATCTTGACTAAAGACTGCGCCAGTTAAGGCATATTCCGAAGTTTCATCTATTAATTTTAAGGTTTCCGACCATTTTGCATCTTCATAAACATATATGGTTAATACTGGGCCGAAAAGTTCGGTTTCCATAGTTGCATACTTTGGATTGGTAGTAACAATAACGGTTGGTTCGATGAAATATCCCTTTGATTTATCATAATTTCCACCAAAAATAATTTCGGCATCTGCATCTTTTTTGGCTTGATCAATAAAACTTGCTAGTTTATTAAACGAACCTTCATGAATTACCGCTGTAACAAAATTACCAAAATCTTCGGGCGAACCCATTTTGATGCTTGCTAACTCTTTGCCCATTTCTTCTTTAATAGCGTTCCAAAGTGATTTTGGAAAATACGCTCTTGAAGCGGCAGAACATTTTTGACCTTGAAATTCAAAAGCACCACGGATACTGTTGGCGACTACTTGTTTTACATTTGCCGATGGATGAGCGATGATAAAATCTTTTCCACCTGTTTCCCCCACAATTCTTGGGTAGGTTTTGTATGTATGAATGTTGTTTCCAATTTTCTTGAAAATTTCTTTGAATACAAATGTTGAACCAGTGTAATGAACACCTGCAAAATCGGGGTGATTAAAAATTGTATCAGAAATCATAGCAGGATCTCCAAAAACTACATTAATAACACCATCTGGAACGCCAGCTTCTCTAAAAACATCGATGATAATTTTTGCAGAGAAAACTTGACTATCACTTGGTTTCCAAACGACAGTATTTCCCATTAAAGCAGCACTTGCAGGAAGATTTGCGGCAATAGCAGTAAAGTTGAAAGGAGTAATGGCATAAACAAATCCTTCAAGCGGACGGTATTCAACACGATTCCAAACATCAGAAGTAGATTTTGGTTGGTCTTGATAAATTTGTGTCATGAATTCTACGTTGAAACGTAAAAAGTCAATCAATTCACAAGAAGCGTCGATTTCGGCTTGAAAAATAGTTTTAGATTGCGCAATCATGGTTGCAGCATTTATTCTAGCTCTGTATGGTCCAGCAATAAGTTCGGCTGCTTTTAAAAAGATAGCGGCTCTTTGTTCCCAAGGCATTTGAGACCATTTTTTTCTAGCTTCTAATGCTTCAACAATAGCTTGATCTATATGTTTTTTTTCTGCTAAATGATAGGTTCCAACAATGTGTTGATGATCATGTGGTGCAGACATGTTATTTGTATTTCCAGTGCGAACTTCTTCTTTTCCAATATACATCGGAACTTCAATAGTTTCATTCCACATTTTTCTATATGCAGCCAATACGGCTGTTTTTTCTGGAGAATTAGGTGCGTATGATTTTACGGGTTCGTTGACTGCTTTTGGGACATTAAAAAAACCTTTTGGCATGATGTTTATTATTTAAATAGTTAGATAAGTTGATAATTATAAGCAAAATAATTGCAGATAATTTAATTTCACACAAAAGTACAAAGGTTTTTTTGAATTTTTAGCACGATTTAAATTCAATGCTTAATTCAATGCAAAAGCAGCACTCAATTTGAATGTTGGGACAATAACTCTAAAGTTTCGTGTAGAAGTAAAGTTAATCATATTAAAATGACCACGCATAGCTCCAAAAGGCGATGAAAGTAAACAACCAGAACTATAAGTATGTAATTCTCCTGGTTTAAGAACTGGTTTTTTTCCGATTACTCCTTCGCCATCAACAGTTTCTGTGTCGTTTAAAGAGTCAAATATTTCCCAATGTCGTGAAAGTAACTGAACAGAATCTTTGCTGTGGTTTTCTATGGTAATTTCATAACTAAAGGCAAAATGAATCTTGTGGTTCTTAAAGTAAGTACCTTCAAAACTAGTAGTAACTGAAATTTTTATGCCTCTTGTTATTTGTGTAACCATGAATTGGTTTTGATTTATTTAGGTCAAAAATAGTAAAATTTTATAGGTTCAAAAACAATTTAGTGTTAATTTTTAGTAAGTTATATCTAAAGAAGAAGCACTTCCTCTTCCAATTACTCTATCATAACGTTGGTTGTTTTCTTTGTAATAAACTAAAACTAGATAATTGTTTTCGGTTACTGCAAAGTTTCCATCTATTGCATTTTCTTCATCAAGATTTCCATTGCCATCTGAAATTAGATATTGATAATTGGTAAATCCTTGTTTTATCATGATGGCTTTTTCATAAACGCCTTTTTTCTCATTGTAAACCATTTTGTTTTCGTCGTTTGTGGCATAATTATTAAACAAGCCATTAACGTAAATAGATTTTTTCCCAAAATAATTTGGCGCACTAAGAGAAAAGAAAACCCATGCATAATCAGCTTCAATTTCATTTTGTTCTGCGCCAATATTGTTTACAATAAAGTTTCCATTGAAATCAGGAAAGTAAGTATAAGGTTTGTTTGCTCTAGCTTCATTGGTGTATAGATAAGAGTTATAAACGCCACCTTGATTAGAATCTACTCTTGCAATGTTGTTGTTTGCCGCTCGAATATCTTTATTTTCAAAAAACATAAATTCGTTTCCAGCCCAAAATTGCGTTTCTTTATCGTATTTATAAATCAAGTCATTTCCAATAGTAAACATTGGCTTGATGTTTTTTATTGCGTTATCAAACCGACCATTTTGTAGTAGCAATACTTTAACATTTTGTAAAGGACTTTGAAAATTGATGTTGGATGACTTTATGGAAAATTCTAAATTTTGTTTGTAATTCAACATCGAAACATCTCTTGCTCTTTTTACTTCTAATGGAACAGAAACCAAATTTTCATAAACAATGAATTTTTTAGTAAATACTACATTTTTATCATCGTCTAAGATTTTGAGAACAAAATTTCCACTAACTCGCAATTGTGTAAATTTATTAGGAAGCGTGAGTTTATAATGAGAATACAATTGTAACGTATTTAATGAATTGGTATAGTTTTGAATACGTTGATCGTCAAAACCGTTAAGGTATTCTGCTTTTGCCAATTGCGAAGGTTTCCAATCGTAATTACAATGGGTTAATGTGTAGTAGTAATTTGCTTCATTGCCAAATAAATCATCAAATTGCAATTCAAATGAATCGCCTAAAGAAAAAACAGGAATTGTGTTTTGTGCGTTTTGAACAAAAGTCACTGTTTTGATGTTATATGGAGGTGCTATTTCTTTTTCTTGTGAAAAAGCAGTTAAGAAAACGAATAAAAAAAGGCTAGAGAATAATATTTTTTTTGACATAATAAACAAATCGTTTTGGTAAAGATACTAAAAAATGTAATCTACAATTATGCCAAAAAAATATTTATTTAAAACAAACTGGAATGATTTCGCCATTTGCTAAACAATATTTTTCAACTAATTCTGGAGCTATTTTAGAAGTATAATCTTCTTCAATTACTTTAAATCCAATACTTCTTAGTTTGTCAAAATAATCTCTTCCATAAACGCGAACGTGATCGTATTGTCCAAATATTTTGGCGCGTTCTTTTTGGTCAATAATTGCATCATCCGAAAAAGTTGTTGCCCTAGATAAGTCTTGTGGAATTTGAAAAATGCCCATTCCGTTGGGTTTTAGTACGCGATATAGTTCTTGCATTGCTTTGGTGTCATCAGGAATATGTTCTAAAACGTGATTGCAAAAAATAATATCATAGGTGTTATCTTCAAACGGAAGATTGCAAATATCAGCTTTTACATCAGCCAAAGGCGAAAGCAAATCAGTTGTAGTATAATCGATGTTTGTTTGTTTTTTAAAACGCTTATAGAATTCTTGCTCAGGTGCAAAGTGAAGCACTTTTTTCTTTTCTGTTGTGGTGAAAAAATCAGTTTCATTTTGAAGATACAACCACAATAAACGATGTCTTTCTAGTGAAAGCGTACTTGGTGAAAGCACGTTATTTCTTTGATTTCCGTATCCATAAGGCAAAAACATTCGAAAACTTTTTCCATCAATAGGATCGGTAAAACGATTTCCTTTTAATAAAAAAGCTAAAATAGGACGCACTACGATACTCATTCGTATTAGGATTGGTCTTGGGATGGTATTTAGTATGAACTTAAACACAGATTTCACAGATTTTCACAGATTATATTATAAAATTACTCGTTTGTATTTAAGGCTATCTTCCCCAAAATTTAGTAACAAGCCTAATTTGTTTTTAGAACTTGCTAAATAGTTTAAAGTTTGTTTAATTTCGCTATTTGTCAGTTCTGAAATTGCTTTTACTTCAAAAATTATTTCATCATAAACTACAAAATCAGCAATATACTTTCTTGGTAAAATAATGTCTTTGTATTGTATTTTATAGATTTTTTCTCTTTCGTATGGAATTGAATTTATTTTAAATTCATATTCTAATGCATCTTTATAAACCACTTCACTATGACCTTTACCCAGAATTTTGTGAACTTCCATACAAATTCCAATTATCTTAAAAGTTTCCTCTTTTAGGTAAAAATTCTCCATAAAAATCTGTGTTAATTTGTGGAATTTGTGTTTCTAAACTCGTTTTCCTCATCACTTTGAATTCCTAGAACAGCATATATATATTGGAATGTAGATAATAACTCTGGTTTTCCATTAATCAAAGCTACGTTATGTTCAAAATGAGCACTTGGTTTTCCATCGCGGGTAACGATTGTCCATTTATCACTTAGGGTTTTTATGTTTTTTGTACCCATATTAATCATTGGCTCGATAGCTACAACCATTCCTTCAACAAATAGTTTTCCTTTTCCTCGTTTGCCATAATTTGGCATTTCGGGTGCTTCGTGCATTTTTCTTCCTAAACCGTGTCCTACCAATTCGCGAACTACGCCGTAACCAAAACTTTCGGTATATTTTTGAATAGCACTACCAACATCTTCAACACGATTTCCGGCTTTAAATTCACGAATTCCAATGTAAAGACTTTCTTTGGTTACTTGAAGCAACTTTTTGGTTTCAGGATTTACATCGCCAATTTCAAAAGTATAAGCATGGTCGCCATAAAAATCATTCATTAAAACACCACAATCGACCGAAACCACATCGCCGTTTTCTATTGGTCTGTTGGTTGGTAATCCGTGAACTACTTGTTCGTTTACACTTGTTAGCAAAGTAGATGGACAGCCATATAAACCTTTAAATCCAGGTAATGCTTTGTGATCTCTAATAAATTCTTCAGCAAATTTGTCTAATGCTAATGTGGTTACGCCTTCTTTAATTTCAGCGGCTATCATGCCTAATGTTTTTGAAACTAATAATGCGCTTTGACGCATTAATTCAATTTCTTCGGCAGTTTTTGGAATAATCATAAATTAATATTGAGTTCGCAAAAGTAGTTATTTTAAAATAATTTAATCTGGATTTGCCATGATTTTAAATAATTCAGCATTGGAGATAAAGAAACGATTGGCAACATTAATTTTTGATAATTGACTGCTAACTAAATTATTTTCTCTAGCATTTATTAAGAAAATTGAACTTTCACCAAAACTAAAAAGTCGTTCTTCTGAACGCAACATCGTTTGATAGTCGTTTACTAGATTTTCGATAATATTTATTTGTTTGATTAGAGAGTTGATTTCTGTTTGTTGTGCTTTTAGTTTGTTTTTTAATTGCAATCGTACTACTTTTAAACTGTATTCAGCATCTTGCACTTTGTATTTAGCTAATTTTAAACTACCACGTTCTTTTCTCAAAAATAAAGGAAAAGAAAAATTAACACCTACTTTATAGTCTTCAAAACGATATTTTTCAAAATAGCTAGGTTCAGATAGATAGGAGTAGCCTAAATCAATTTTAGGTAATAACAGATTTGATTTGAGTTTTTGTTCAATAGTAAGCATATCAATTTTGGTTTGCCAAGCATTAATTTTTGGATGGTTCTCTAAGGATGCATTTTGTAACAAATCATTTGTTCGCAACGTTTCTGATATAGTACTTTCTAATTTATTTTCTGGAATTAAATCATCTTGTAATTCTAAGGGTATATTATTGTCTAACCATAAAAAATTAGACAATTCTAGTGTAGCTTTGGCTAATTTTAATTTTGAATCTTCGAGACTTAATGCTCTATTTCTAACAATAATTCCAGCTTCAATGCTGTCTATTGCTGGTTTGTCGCCTTGCTCGATAGAAATTTTTATTCCTTTAAAACGAGTTGCAGCATAAGTTGCGTAATTTTCATATAATTTAACTTCGTCGTAATTTTTTTTCCAATTAAAATATGCCAACGAAGCATTGTATAAAACAGTTGTTGCTTCTAAATTTCTTTCGGCTTGGCCTAGCTTGAGTTGTATTTTTCCTTTTCGAACATCAGCCATTCTTTGATTAATAAACAACCCTTGACCAACTGAAACTGCAATACCAACCGATGTTAATCCTTGATTTGGAACTGTGTTTTCGGGATTTAGATATACTCCATCATTGTTGTCAAAACCAGCTTTTAATTCAATTCCATACCAAGTTGGTATTTTGAAACTGCTGTTTAAAATGGAATAATATTCACTGTCTTTAAATCTTTTTTGTTCATAATCAATTTCGATTTTTGGGTCGAAACCACCTCGTGCCATCATCAAAGAAGCTTGCGCTTCACTGATATTTAAATCTGCTAATTTTACCAAAGGATGATATTTTTTTACATAGCCCAAATATTCATTAAAAGTGAATTCATTGGAAGCTTTGTTTTGGCCAAAAAGATTAAACCCTAAGAGTAAGAATATAGAAAGTAGGAGTTTCATTATTTTTTTGCTTTATCAGATTTGGGGTTATAATAATTTGGCGGAAAACCATTCAATGTTCTCCAAATTTCAAACCAAACGGGAACATTGTCTAGCAATGCTAAAGTTTGTGCGCCTGATCCAATACTAATTTGTTTTGGCCATGGTGCTTCAGTTTCATCTGGAGCAATTAATACTCTGAATTTACCGTTTTCGCTAATGAAATTTTCGATGGCAACTATTTTTCCTCCAAAAGTTCCATATGACATATTTGGCCAGCCTGAAAATACAATTGTTGGCCAACCATCAAACCATACGCGTACTTTTTCGCCTTTGTTTATTAATGGCAAATCGTTTGGATTAACAAATGTTTCTACAGCAATTTCGTAATCCGATGGCATGATGCTAACTATTTGTGTTCCTTCTTTAATCGTTTCTCCAATTCCTGACTGTAGTGCACGATTTACAAAACCGCTTTGCGGTGCTTTGATGTAATACATACCGTTTCTGATTTGGTAATTCTGAACTTGATTTTGCAATTTGTTAACTTGTGCTTTGGTGTCGTATTGACTACTTAATGCAGTATATTTATCACTTGAAGCTTTGGATTCTTTCTCATTGTATTCAGCGATAATTCTATTTATCTCAACTTTTGCATTAATCAATTCGTTTTCAGCAGTGATTAATTTGTTTTCTTGCGTAATGATTTTAGCTTCAGTTTCTTGTAGTTTTAATCGTTTTTCTTCTACATCAGTCATAGGTTTTAAGCCTTCTTTGTTTAATGTTAACGATCGATTGAATTGTGTGTTTGCAATTTTTATCTGCGTTCGAACGGCAACTAGGTCAATACTATCACTTTTAATTTTTAAAATGGCTTGCCGTACTTTGTTTTTTGCTTGTTCAAGTTTTAATTTTTTTTCATTTCTAATTGCTTCAATTTGAGAAGCTAACGATTTTACTTTGCTGCCATACGATTCGGTAGCCATTTCTTTGGCTTGTAGTTGACTTTCAGTATTTTGTACTAAATTTGGGTCGAGATAATCTTCCTTTATTTCAGAAATAAATAAAATAGTATCGCCTTTTTTTACAAAATCACCTTCTTTGACGTACCATTTTTCAATTCTTCCTGCAATTGCAGTTTGTACAGTTTGTGGTCTTTGATTTGGTTTTAAAGTAGTTACAGCACCTTTGCCAGATATATTTTGTGTCCATGGCAAAAACAAAATCAAAACACCTAATAATGTAAACCAAATGATTATTCGATTTAAGATTTTATAGTGTGGTCTGTTTCTTAAATCTTTAACCGTTTTGTATTTGTCAGTGGTATCTTTAATGCTGTTGTTTTCAGATAAGTTTAGCATTTTTATTTTTTTAAATCGTTGTAAATTTCTCCTTCTTGCATTATTATTATTCGAGTACATTTTTTCTCCCAATAGGGATTTTTTGATGTAATTACTAAGGCCCATTTCTGGTTACTATCCGTAATGAAATCTATTAATTCATTTGCCGTTATATCATCCATTTTATCAAATGGTTCTTCTAAAAATAAAATTTTAGGTTTTGTGATGATGCTTCTTGCTAATAAAATTTTTTGTGCATTCGAAGAAGAAAGTTGTTTTCCTTCGGGATATATTTTTGTGTCCAAACCTTTTGGTAATGATTTGATATATTCTCCAAGTTGAACACTGTCAATAGCCCATTTTAAATCTTCTTGGCTAATGTTTGGATTGTTAAATGTAATATTTTCTAAAATGGTTCCTTCAAAAGGTGTTTCTCCGCTGATAATTACTGAAATTTGAGATCTATATTGGTCTAAATTTATTTTTCTATAAGTATCGTCATTGATGAAAAATGTACCAGATGTTGGTTGCAACAAACCAGATAAAATTCTAATTAACGTAGTTTTACCCGAGCCATTATTTCCTTTAATAATTATTTTTTCGGAAGGTTCTAGCTTAAAGTTAATCGTATTTAAAACAAAATTATTTGAATCTTGAAACTTATAACACAATTTTTCTACTTCCAAAGTAATGTTGGAATAGCAAATCTCATTAGGAACGTCCGTTGTATTTTCAATTTTTAAATCTGTTATCTGACCAATTTTTTCAACGGCTGTTAAAACATCATAAAGTGTTTCAAGCCCAATTATTATTTTTTCTACCGAGTTAATAACCAACAAGATGATGATTTCTGCCGCAACGAATTGACCTATGTTCATTTGCTGATTTAAAACCAAATAGCCTCCAATTAAAAGTAATCCGGCAGTAATGATAATTTTAAAAGCAATAAGCTGTATATATTGTCTTTTTATTATTCCAAAATGTTTTTCTCTATAATTTAAATATTCGGAAACCAATAAATCATTTTTTGTTAGGGCATAATCAAAATTTATATTTTTTCGAAAACTGAAGTTGTTTCGGGCAATTTCTTGAAGCCAACTTACCACTTTATATTTGTAATTTGATTCTTTTAGACTAGTAGAAAGTCCGGTGTTGTATGAAAATTTGAAGATCACATACAGTAAAATAAAAAGAAACATTCCGAAGAAAATAAAAAATGGGTGATAAAGGGATAGCAGTATAATTCCAAAAGTTATTTGAAGTAAAGCGGAGGAAAAATCAATTAATATTTTTGAAACTCCTTTTTGAATGGTTAAAGTATCAAAAAAGCGATTGGCTAATTCAGGTGCATATTTGTTGTAAAGTTCTTCAAATTCAATTTTGGGTAATCGATAACTAAATTCAAATGAAGAACGCACAAAGAGTTTTTGTTGTAAATTTTCAGTAATTCTAAGTTGCATTAAAGATAAAATACCAACTAAAACTACACCAACGATTACTACAAATACCAATACAACCCATGATATACTTACTTGTCCAGATTGAATGAAATTGATGATTGCCTGAATTCCTAATGGCAATGACAAGCTGACCAAACCAGAAAATATAGCATAGAAAAAAATTTGAGAAATATCTTTTTTATCTAGTTTTAATAAGTTAAGTAATCTTTTAGAGGAAGGTAAAGCCATAATTATGGGTTTAATGTTTTTTCAATTAAGTCAATATAAAAATCGGTTACGCTAGTGTTTTGATTGCAATTGGTAATGGTTGTCAAATGGTCTTTTAAAAAATGTTGGTGTATTGCTCCTTCTACAATTGATGATGCAAAACTTTTCGCAAATTTATATTTCGGATTCACTTCTTCAATCATTTCTACTATTCTATTGATGACTCTTTTATAAACCAAAAAGTAGCCTTCTTTATTTTCTTGGTCAACTTCTTTAGTTAAAAAGGTTTTGTTGAATTCGGAAATAATAATTTTATTCAAAATGGATTCATTAATATGAAGTGTTAAAGAATCATCCTCAATTTTTTCTGTCACAATAGTTATGGCTTTTTTTAGTTTTTCTAGAGGACTCTTAATGTTATTGGTTGAAAAAACCAATCGATATTCCATCCAACCCCAATACCATGAAGAAAGGTATAATAAAAGTTTATGTTTACTTTCAAAATACCTATAAATCGAACTTTCGTTGGAGCCAATTCGTTCTCCAAGTTTCTTAAATGTAAAATCTTCAAAACCTATAGCTTCAATTAAGAGTATGCTTTCTTGAATTATTTTTTTTCCAAGAGTAGAGGTTTCAGGGTCTTTTACATAAATTTTTTCATTTACTTGAATTTTGATATGTGTTAAAACCGTGTTCATTTTAATATTATTTCATGCAAATATAATAGTATTACTATCAAAAACGAAATTTTAACTTTTAATTAATGATTTATTTAAAAAAAACATGAGAAAAATCATTTAGCAAAATCTATAATCCTCCTAATTTTGCAAAAAAAATCATGAGCAAGTATGTTACCGCCCAAGAAGCTGTGAAAGTAGTAAAATCTAATGATCGAGTATATCTTCAAGCTGCCGCTGCAGCACCAACTGTTTTAGCAAATGCTTTGACCGAAAGAGCTTCGGAATTAAAGAATGTAGAAATTTGTCATCTTCATACCGAAGGCGAAGCACGTTATGCAAATCCTGAGTTGAGAGAGAGTTTTCATGTCAACTCTTTTTTTATTGGTGCCAATGTTCGTCATACAATTAAAGCTGGAAATGGCTCTTATACGCCTGTTTTTTTAAGCGAATTGCCCAATCTTTTTCGAAAAAACGTGTTACCGCTTGATGTGGCTTTTATTCATGTTTCGCCGCCAGATAGTCACGGATATTGTTCGCTTGGCGTTTCTGTTGAAGCCACTGTGGCTGCTATTGAAAATGCCAAAACAGTCATTGCACAAGTCAATCCGCAAATGCCTAGAACGTTTGGCGATGGTATTTTACATGTTTCAGAAATTGATTATTTGGTTGAAGTGAATGTGCCTATTTTTTCTCATGAAATCACACCTTTTTCTAAAGAAGAAGAAAAAATTGGCGAATATGTAGCGTCATTAATTGAAGATAGAAGCACGTTGCAAATGGGTATAGGCTCCATTCCAAATGCTGCATTGAGTAAATTAATACATCATAAGGATTTAGGATTACATACCGAAATGTTTTCGGATGGAGTAATTGATTTAATAGAAAATGATGTGATTAATTGCAATTACAAAGGGACACTTCGCGGTAGAGCTTTGGCTACTTTTTTAATTGGATCTAAAAGACTGTATGATTTTGTAAACGACAATCCATTTATCGAAATGAAAGAATCATCGATGGTAAATGACACGGCACGTATTAGAAAAAACCCAAAAATGGTAGCGATTAATTCGGCTATTGAAGTAGATGTAACGGGACAAGTTTGTGCCGATTCTATTGGCGCCAAAATGTATTCGGGTGTTGGTGGACAAATGGATTTTATTCGAGGTGCAGCTTTAAGCCATGGTGGAAAAGCCATAATAGCATTGCCGTCGATTACTAAAAAAGGAGAGAGCCGTATTGTGCCTTTTTTAAAGCAAGGTGCAGGTGTTGTAACGACACGTTCTCACGCTCAATATATCATCACCGAACATGGCATTGCCGATTTATATGGAAAGACTTTAAAACAACGTATGGATTCCTTGATTCGAATTGCGCATCCAATGCATCAAGAACGCATTGAAAAGGAATATTATGAAATGCTGAAATAAAATGAGGATCTAAACACAGCGATTTTACTGTTACTCTTTCAAAAACTTGACAGTTGAAATCCCTTTGTCGGTAGTAACTTTTATAAAATAAGTTCCAGTTTTTAAGGTGGCCACATCGATAGTTGAAATACCTTCAGCATTTGGAATAAATTGCACTATTTGTCCCAAAATATCATATATATTTATTGACTTAATTGCAACAATATCATTAGTCTGTAACTGTAAAAGTTGCTTCACAGGATTAGGTGATAAACTAAAATAAGAGTTTGTGTCATTAGAAACGTTTGCTAAATCACAGGTTGAACTGACTTGGCAATTGGCGTATCCATACTCCGAAATAAGATTTTGAATCGCAATTAAATCTCCTTCATCTACACAAATTATAGTCATGTTTTCGCATTCCGAAAAATCTAAAAACTGTTCTGAACTTCCGTTTTTGAGATTCAAATTAGTCAATTGCGAATTGTTTTGACAATATAAAACCGAAAGTTGTGTCAATGGACTTGCATCGATAGCAACAAATTGATTGAAACCACAATCAATTATTTCTAAATTAATAGGTTCGCTAAAATCAATATTTGAAATTTGATTATTACGACAATAAAGCCCATTCAAGTTTGATAATCCGTTTAAATTCAAAGTAGAATTAATTTGGTTTGACTCACAATTTAATAGATGTAAATTGGATAAATCCTCTAAATGTAGAACAGAAAGTTGGTTGTGAGAGCAGTTTAAAGTGGTTAATAATTCTAGACCACTTAAATCTATGGTTGGTAGTTGATTGAACGAACAGTTTACTAATTCTAAATTATTCAACCCGTTTAAATCTAAAAAAGTAAGTTGATTGGATTGGCAAGCAAGATCCGTTAATAGTGATAAGTTTTTGAGGTTTAATGAAGTAAGTTGGTTGTAATCACAATTTAATGACGATAGATTTGTCATTTGAGTTACTTCTAATGAAGTTAGAAAATTAAATCTACAACTCAAGTTTTGCAAACCAGTGATGGCTCCAAAATTAATATTGGTTAATTGATTTTCTGCACATTCTAGGGTTGTAAGACTAGATAAGCTACTAACGTCTAATGAAGTTAATAAATTCAAATTACAGTATAACGATTTTAAGTTGGTTAAACTACTTAGATTTAGCGATGAAATTTGATTTTGAGTGCAATTTAAAGATCTAAGATTGGTGAAAGCTTCTATTCCAGTTAAATTAGCTATTCCCGAAATGTTTATGTTTAAAGTTGTAATTTGTAGAGCTTCGTTAACTTCAATTTCGTTGTTGCCGTTAGTGTCAATGGTTACATTGGCGAAGTTGTTAGAAGCAATGGTATTGTTCGGATTCGCAGCCAATAATTTTGCCTTAAAATTAGCATCGGGAATAGTTACAATTTGTGCATTACCAACATATCCAATGAATGTTAAGATTATAAGTGCAAAGATATTTTTCATAAAATGATTGAATTTCAGATAGAATTTTTATTAAAGCAATGATTTACCAGTCATTACTGTTGGTTTTTCAATTCCCATTAGTTCCAATATAGTAGGAGCAATATCACCCAAAACACCATTGTGAACATTAATCTTTTGATTATCAACCATAATTATCGGAACGGGGTTGGTAGTGTGTGCGGTGTTTGGCGAACCATCTGGATTAATCATTGTTTCACAATTTCCATGATCGGCAATAATGATAGTTGTATAATCATTTTCCAAAGCTGTTTCAGTCACTTTTTTTACACAAACATCTACAGCTTCACATGCTTTGATTGCCGCTTGCATGTCGCCAGTATGTCCAACCATGTCGCCGTTGGCAAAGTTAAGACAAACAAAATCTACCGAGCCTTTTTGAAGTTCGGGAACTAATGCTGCTGTAAGTTCAAAAGCACTCATTTCGGGTTGTAAGTCATACGTGGCTACTTTTGGAGAGTTTCTTAAAATACGGGTTTCGCCTACAAATGGAATTTCTCTTCCTCCAGAAAAGAAAAAAGTAACGTGTGGGTATTTTTCTGTTTCGGCAATTCTGATTTGTGTTTTTCCGGCTTTTTCTATAACCTCACCAAGTGTTTCTGTTAAATTGTCTTTATCATAAATTACATGTACGTTTTGATAAGTATCGTCATAATTGGTCATCGTAACATAATACAAATTCAATTTGTGCATGTTTTGTTCGTGAAAATCTTTTTGTGAAAGTGCTTCGGTCAATTCTCTTCCTCTATCGGTTCTAAAGTTAAAGAAAATCACCACATCATCATTTTGAATTTTTGCAATTGGGTCATTGTTTTCATCAACAATGGCAACAGGTTCTACAAATTCATCTGTGATGTTGTTTTCATAGCTTTCTTTCATTGCAAGGATTGGATTTAATGCTTTTTTGCCAAAACCATTTACAATTAAATCATATGCCAATTTTATTCTTTCCCAGCGTTTGTCTCTATCCATTGCATAATAGCGACCAATTACTGAAGCAATTTTTACTGTAGTATTTGAAATATAATTTTGTAAATCTTCAATATATTTAATGCCTGATTTTGGGTCAACATCACGACCATCTGTAAAAGCGTGAACATATACTTTTTCTAAACCAAAATCTTGTGATGCATCAATTAATCCACGAAGATGCGATGTGTGAGAATGTACGCCGCCATCCGAAACTAATCCTAAAAAATGAACCGGCTTGTTGTTTTCTTTGGCATAATGAAAAGCATCTAGCAAAGGTTTTTCTATACTCATAGTTTTGTTCGCGACCGCCAAATTAATTTTTGCCAAATCTTGATAAACAATTCTTCCAGCACCAAGATTCATGTGTCCTACTTCAGAATTTCCCATTTGACCTTCGGGTAAACCTACATTTAAGCCATCGGTTCTCAATTGAGCATTTGGGTATTTTGTGTATAAACTGTCTATATATGGTGTATTAGCATTATCAATGGCAGAAACTTTTGGATCGGGAGATTTTCCCCAACCGTCCAAAATCATTAGAATTACTTTTTTGTTCATCAGAAATTATTTTGAACAAAGATAATTCATTTTAAAAAAGCGCACTATTTTTTAATGATGCGAATTTGATAAAAATTTGAAGGATAAACAGTTATTTTTTCAACGAATTATAATCGATGAAATAACGAATACTGATTGAAAAAACATGGTTTAGGTTTTTACTGTCTAATGATTCGTTTAAATTTTCACTGAAAGTTTGGCTATTGTTTCGGGTAAATAAATAGGAATTGTTTCGGTATAAAATAGAAATCTGACTCCCAGGAGCAAACCACCAAGAATAAGCCAAATCCAAATTCCAAGTGTCTAAGTTTTGATTTTTATTTTCGGAATAAGTAGTGTTTTTTTCAAAAGTTCCATTGTCTAAAAGAGTCAAATATTCTAAAACATTTAATGACGACCAATAATGTCTAACATTCAAATTGAAGTTCATTTTGTTATTTATAGAATATTTTGCACTTAGTGTGCTGGTGATGCTTTTTCGATCTCTTCGAGCAAAAATGGTGTTGTCAAATTCATCAAAAGCTGCCCAACCTGTGTTTTTATTTTGACGCACAAATCTGAAATTGGCGTTTATAGAAAATTTATCATTAAATCGGTATCTTGGGCCAATTGAGAAAACATAATTTACTCTTTCAAGTTCATTTACAAAAGTGAAAGATGGGTTAAAATCTAAAGCAAATCTTCGATTATAATTTCCTGAAAACAAAAAAGAAAAATGTATTTGTTCAGGAATTTCAACAAACCTTTTTTCGTCAAAAGAGCGTGGTTCATAAAAATCATATGTTTTTAATGGAACCGTGTTTACAGCAAAACTTATATAATCATTTTTTTTATTCGTAATGTTAAATTGCAAATTTGCGGATCCAGCTTGTAGTCTTCCAGTTCTGTTATCGTATTCTGAATATAAATTTAAATAGGTGCTAAACTCATTAAAGAGTTCATTGGGTTTTAGAATACGATAGCTGGTGTTTCCGTATAAAGAATGGTAATGAGTTTGGAAATTTACACCCAAATCATTGTTGTCAAATTCGTTTGAAACATAATTTCCACCAATTCTAAAACGTCTTTTTCCGCTTGTTTTTCCAAAACTCAAAGATGATACATAACCTTTTCGATCCTCTAAATCTGAAAGTTCATTTACATAGCTGTATTTAAAATCACCCTCTAAATTAAAGGTATTCTTTTTAGTATTTAAATCCCATACTAATGCTGATACGTTGGCATCTCTATATTCGCCATTGCGTGTAACATTGGTGTTGACTAAAGAAACAGAAGAGTTTTTGTTAAATCGCTGGTCTAAGACTAATACATTATAATTAGCTAAAGGTTCTACAACAACATCTCTTTCAGAAATCGTTTCGCTATTGTCGGGATTTATTGTGTTTTTTCGGACGATTGCATTAGTTTTCTCTGTTATAGCATTTAAAACGCCAATTCCTAAACCACTTTTTGTTCTTCCAGAAATTTTTAATGCATTTAATAAATTTACAGTGTTTGGATAATTGATTACTTCTTCATCTGATGTGGTGTCGGGATAGGTTGAAGGTTCGCTTCCAATTCTTCTAGAGTAAAATAAATCGCCTTTTGAAAACAAATCGGTGCCTTCAGTAAAAAATGGTCTTTGTTCTGCAAAAATTTGTTCAAAAGCACTCAGATTTAGCTCAACATTATCAAATTTAGTTTGACCAAAATCCGGAACTAAAATAGCATCTAAAGTGAATGCATCATTAATACCATATTTTATGTCCATTCCAGCTTTAAATTCGTTTACGCTGCTTTCTCCTTTTTTTGTGTTTAAATAGAAGGACGAATAGGGTATAAAAAAAAGACGTGTAGGAGTTTTAATGTTTTCAATACCTTCTAAAACACCGGCTTGAGTAGCTTCATTTTGAATGGTGTTACTAATTAAATTCCAGCAGTATTGGTATCTGTCACGGCGTACTTCGCGATAAAAATTTAAACCCCAAGTTTGAACAGCTGAATTAGGAAAGCGTAAAGCAGCATAAGGAATTTTCATTTCAACAACCCAACCAAAATCGGTGATTTTTACTTCGCTTTTCCAAATCGCATCCCAACTAAAATCTTCTCCCAAAGCATCAGTATATAAACCATCTTGTTGAACACCTGCTGCACTTACAAAAAAGCGAAATTCATGTTGACCATCATTATATCCGTTAAAGAAAACACCAAAATGATCAGCAGTAGCAAAATCATCTCTTAATGTTAATTCTTTTAAAATTTTAGAAGGTTCATCATCATAAAGTGTAGCCGCTACATAAACCGCTTCGTTGTCATATACTATTTTAACATCAGTTTTTTGACGATTAGGAATTGGAGTACCGTTTCCTGGGTTTATCATCACGAAGTCAGTTGCTATGGGAGCAATTTTCCAAATTGCTTCGTCCAATAACCCGTCAATTGTAATTTTTTCGGTAGTTCTTATGGATTGAAGCGTTTTTTTTTGACCCAAAAATATATTTGAGTGTAAAAAAACAACGAGAATAAATAAGTTATATAATTTGGGCATTTATTCACTTAAATGTATAGCAAAAATAGAAAATTTATTGACATAAACAAGAGTAAGTGCAATAAATAAGCTACTTTTTCACTTAATCGATAATTAATTAACCCAATCTTAAGTGAAGATAAATTTTGAAGTTTAATTTTTTTTTATAGATTTGCCATCCCAAGTCTAACATTTAAACCTATCACAATCAATGAAATATAAGATTTTTTCCCTATTAGCGTTTCTGTTATTAACTTCTTTTAGCAGTTTGCCATCGAAACATGTTGACTTAAATAGCATATTGATAAAAGTAGAAAAACCTTTATCAAAAGTAGAGTCGGTTTATTTTAAATTAAAATCAAACTCTTTTTCAATGCCTAGTTTTGACTGTTTTTCAGTTGCCATTGAAGGATTTTATAAATTTAAAGAAAAAGGTATTTTTCAAAAAAACATTTTAACTTTAATTGATTTTTCGCAATCTTCAAATTCAAAACGGCTTTGGATAATTGATTTGGATAAAGATGAAATAATATTAAATACATATGTTGCTCATGGTAGAAATACAGGCGATGAATTTGCCAATCATTTTTCAAATAGAGCAGAATCCTATCAAAGTAGTTTAGGTTTTTATGCTACTGCCGAAATTTATAACGGAAAACATGGTGCTTCCTTAAAATTAGATGGTTTGCAAAAAGGACTGAATGACAATGCTAGAGAAAGAGCAGTTGTTATGCACGGTGCTGATTATGTTTCAGAAAAATTTATCCACAACAATAAAAGACTAGGGAGAAGTCTTGGTTGTCCTGCCGTTCCAGTAGAGTTAAATGATAAAATTATCAGTTTGATAAAAAATAAATCATGTTTGTTTATTTATCATTCTTCTCAAAAAGATGTATTTATCTAGATTATTCTTCAAGTTTTTTATACAAGTCTTCATCTAGATTGTAAATGTCATCTCTAAAAATCAGCTTGTTATTGTTGCTCCAAGCTGTCCAATACCATTGATATAAATAAATTGACGATTTTATAGGTGCTGTTTTGGTTTCCATTTTTTTCAAAATAGAAGTAATGCTGTCCATTGGATAATTAATGGAATCTTTTAATAAATAATTGGTTAATTCAAGCGGATTTTCAACCCTAACACAACCTGAGCTTAAGGAGCGATTGGTTTTTCCAAAAAAATCACGATGATTTGTGTCGTGAAGATAAACCGAAAATTTATTTGGAAAAATAATTTTTACCATTCCAAGCGAATTGTAACTGCCCGGACTTTGCACATAGCGATAACTTTTAGCTTTTGAAGCTGTCCAATCTTCTGCTGAAACAATATTTCCTTGATTATCATAAGCTGTAATATTTTTTTTGGTCAAATAATTTTTGTTCTTAAGCATTGCAGGAATCACATCTTCCTTCAGAATTGTTGGCGGAACAGTCCAAGTTGGATTGAATACGGCATAACTTAATTTTGAAGTTAAAATAGGTGTTTTTCTTTTGTTAGTGCCAACAATTACTTTGTGCATTCGGATAGTGTCTTTATTTTCAACTGCTACCAAATTATAATCTGGAATATTGACCATCAAATATTCTTTGGAAAACTCTTTTGGATACCATTTCCAGCGTTCCATGTTTGCCATGATTTGATGTTTTCTTTTGGTTTTTGTAAAATTTAAAGCTTGTAACGTTCCTTTACCAATTACACCATCCGAAGCCAACCCATGTCGAAATTGAAAATTCTTAATAGCTTCCACTGTTTTTGAATCGTAAATAGAAGTTAGACTATCACTGGCTTTTAAATCCTTCCAGTAAATCAATCTTTTTTTAATAGCAATCATCGCTTTCAGAGTGTCTTTAGGAACAATTTTCTCTTCAACAAGAATAGTTTTTAAAGTGTCTTTTGGGAAAGAGTTTACAATCAAAAGTGCCGTTTTTAGCTTTTTATATATTTCATGTTGAGGTTTGCAGCTATCAATTACTGCCACAAAATTAGCTTCTCTTTTAAATGCACTAATAAGAATTTTTGAGACATCCGTATTCTTTGATTTTAAATCCCAATCGTTATAAATTTCTTTTGGGTTTAACTTTCCTTGACTTATATCTTTAATGTATTTTTGAAAATTTAAAGTTAGTTGCAAATCATAATCAACCAATTGTTTATCGTTTAATGTGTTGATTTTTTTTTCCAAACTCAATAGGTTATAATAATTATAATCTTTAGAAAACAACCCTTCATTTTCTGCATTTTTAAATTCATTTAAAACAAATTTACGCAACACGGTTGATTGCCAAACGGTTTCATTCTTAAAGCTTTTGTAAAAAAACTCTAATTCTGGATTTTTAAAAGATATATATACAGTAGTGTCAATGGCAATTACTCTTCCTTCAAAAGGTTTTTCCCTTTCAACAATAATCACTTTTTTAGGAATCGGTTTTTCTGTTTCTTTCTTGCAAGAGAACAAAACAATTAGACTGACTAATAAAACAAAATACCTCATATTACAATTTATAAAAGAAACAGACACAATGCAATTTAGCTTCATCTTATAATTAAAAATAAGGCTATTTTTTAAATTTTAATCTTTTTCTTGAAGATTTTATAGTAAAAGCACATTATGATAAGTGCTATAAAAATATAACTTTTTAATAGTAAAACAATTAAAACTTATGAAAAACACAAATTAAATTCTTCAAAAAATATTTTTAAAAAAAAGTTGCATCGAATAAAACAAATGCTATATATTTGCACTCACAAAAGCGGAAGTAGCTCAGTTGGTAGAGCTCCAGCCTTCCAAGCTGGTTGTCGCGAGTTCGAGCCTCGTCTTCCGCTCTAAAACCTTCAAGAAATTGAAGGTTTTTTGTTTTTAGTCTTATACTTAAAAAATTTCACAAACACACGCTTTATTGTATATTTGAACATTCAATGTAAATTGGATGTACCCAGATGAATATAACTTCACAAATAAAACAACCCATTCAGCAAGAAATGGAACTTTTTGAAAAAAAGTTCTACGAATCAATGACTTCTAAAGTGGCGTTGCTCAACAGAATTACCTATTATATTGTAAATCGAAAAGGAAAACAAATGCGACCAATGTTTGTGTTTTTGGTTGCCAAAATGGTTTCTGGAGGAAAAGTAAACGAAAGAACCTATCGAGGCGCAAGTGTAATTGAATTGATTCACACAGCAACTTTAGTACACGATGACGTAGTTGATGACAGCAACAGAAGACGTGGTTTTTTTTCTATTAACGCACTTTGGAAAAATAAAATTGCCGTTTTAGTTGGGGATTATTTATTGTCTAAAGGGTTATTGCTTTCTATTGATAATGGCGATTTTGATTTGCTTCGTATAATTTCGGTAGCAGTTCGTGAAATGAGTGAAGGCGAATTATTGCAAATCGAAAAAGCACGCCGACTTGATATTACCGAAGACGTTTATTATGAAATCATTCGTCAAAAAACAGCAACTCTAATTGCCGCTTGTTGTGCATTGGGTGCAAAATCGGTTTCCGAAGACGAAGTTTTGGTTGAAAAAATGCGAAAGTTCGGTGAACTGATTGGAATGGCATTTCAAATCAAAGATGATTTGTTTGATTATACCGATGATGCCATTGGAAAACCAACAGGAATTGACATCAAAGAACAAAAAATGACTTTACCGTTGATTTTTGCTTTAAATAATTGTACTTCAAAAGAAAAAAGTTGGTGCATTAATTCCATTAAAAACCACAACAAAGACAAAAAACGCGTCAAAGAAGTCATCCAATTTGTTAAAGACAAAAACGGACTAGCTTTTGCCGAACAAAAAATGATCGAATTTCAACAAGAAGCACTTTTATTACTTCAAAATTTCCCCAATTCAGAGTATAAATCAAGTTTAGAGTTAATGGTTAATTACGTTATTGAAAGAAAAAAATAATTTTTTCAAAATAATTTTTTCAATAAAGCATTGTTAATGTGATTTTTACGCATTTTCAAATTTTCAAATTCAATAATTTTCAAATTACCATGCAACTATTTTGAACCTATCTTCGTCTATGTTAATAGAAGTCAGATAGAAACTCAACCATCTAAATGAAAGTAATTAATTTACATCAAGAAGAAAAAGAATTAATCGAACTAGCAGTCGAAAATAATCGTCATGCGCAACAAAAGATTTATTCTAAATTTTCTCCAAAAATGCTTAGCATTTGTCGCCAATATATAAAAGATATTCACGAAGCAGAAGATATAATGATTACGGCTTTTATGAAAGTTTTCACGAATCTGAAAAATTTCAAACACGAAGGAAGTTTTGAAGGTTGGATTAGACGAATTATGATTAACGAATGTATTTCATTTATAAGAGTTCAAAAAAAAGTAAAGTTCTTAGAAGATGAAGATTTCACAGAAGGAAAGGTCAACAATATTGAAAGCCAATTATCAATAGAAGACATTCAGTTTTTGATAGATAGTTTACCCGATGGATATAAAATGGTTTTTAACTTGTATTGCATTGAAGGTTATAAACATCATGAAATTGCAGCAATGTTAGGAATTAACGAAGGAACATCAAAATCACAATTATCACACGCAAGAAGGATTCTTCAACAAAATGTGACAAAACTTAAAAATTATGAAATGAGCATCAAGAAAAATAATCAATAATATAGATTATTTGTTTGCGAATTCAATGAGACTAGAAAAACAATATTAAAGAGGAATTACAATGGAACCGAATAATATGGAAAATCAAATTAAAGAAAAGTTGAATTCAAGAGAAATTCAACCTTCTACACAAGCTTGGGATAGATTGGACGCAATGCTTACTGTTGCCGAAGAAAAAAAAACAAAGCGTTTTCCGTTTTGGTTTATTGGCGTTGCTGCAAGCGTTTTGGTATTGCTAACAGTTGGTTTGTTTATATTCAATCAAGAAAAAAGCATTTCAATTCCTAATAATGAAATAGTAGTTATGCCAAAAAATCAAGAACCTAAAATAAATGACGAACTACCAATAACTAATGAAAATCAAGTAGCAACAACTAATAATCCATCAAAAATCAAAAATCAAAAATCAGCAATCAGCAATCAAGGTGTTTCAATCATCAATCAAAAAAGCAATCAAAATTCAATCATCAATCGTGACAAAGAAATAGAATATTTAGTAGCCGGCGATGTTGCAGCAGTAAAAGACATTCCAAAAGTTAATTCTACTGAACCAATAGTAGTTCAACCAAGAAAAGAATTAGTTCAAAAGAAATCAACTTATGTAGATGTAGATGCGTTGCTTGCTTCGGCCGAAAATTCTAGTAAGTCGCAAACTAAATTAAAATCAGAAAAAATAAAAGTTGATGCTAATACGCTTTTATCACATGCTGACGGCGAAGTAGAACAAACTTTTAGAGAAAAAGTCATTAACAGTATTAGTAAAAATTATAAAGAAGTAAAAGTTGCATTAAGCAATAGAAATCAAGAATAACAATCATTAATCATTTTAAAACAAACAATCATGAGAAATTTTACCATTTACTTAGCAGTAGCGGCATGCCTTTTAGCAGGAAAAATTACCGCACAAGAAACTTTTGAATCTAAAGCAAGACAAATTGCCGAAAAAATTGAAAAAATAACTAAAGACGAAAAAGAAGCACTAAAAATTGAGATTGAAGAAGTAAACAAACAATTTGAAAACGGAACAATAACTAAAGCTGAAGCCGACGATAAAAAGAAAAAATTAGCCGAAGCACGTGCAATAATTATAGAAAATAAAGTGGCTGTTACTCATGAAGAGTTAAAAGAATTGGTGCAAAAAAAGGTTAATGGAAAAATAGTGTCCAAACCATCAAATGATTCTACAACAGTTAGGATTAACAATCGTTATGTTTTAAAATTTGAAAAAGATACAGTTAGCTTTAAAAAGAAAAAAGATTATTCCGAAAGACGAACCACATCACAATTTGTTTTTGCTGCTGGATTAAATAATGTGGTTACTGAAGGTAATATTGAAAATTCAGATTTTAGATTTTGGGGTTCACACTTTTACGAATGGGGTTTAACGTATAACACAAGAATTGCAAAAAATAACAATTTATTACATTTAAAATATGGAATGTCAGTGATGTACAACAACTTGAGACCAACTGAAAACAGAATGTTTGTAAAAAATGGAAATCAAACCAATTTGGAAGACAGTGGGTTAAATTTGAAAGAATCACGTTTTAGAAATGTATATTTAGTGTTGCCTTTGCATTTAGAATTTGATTTTTCAGGCAAAACAATTAAGGAAGACAAAACCTATTTTAAAACACATCAATCATTTAGGATGGGGCTTGGTGGCTATGCAGGTGTTAGAGTTAAATCGAAACAAATTATAGAATATAATAGTAACGATATGGAAGTAACCCAGAAAACGAAAGGCGATTTCAATTCAAGTAATTTTATCTACGGATTAAGTGCTTACATAGGTTACAGAGAAACAAGTTTATATGTAAAATACGATTTGAATCCATTGTTTAGAAATAATGCTGTGAAACAAAACAATATTTCACTCGGAGTTCGATTCGATTTAAATTAAAATTTAGGTTAAGGTTAGTTTATGCAAGAAACCTGCAAGTTTTCAAAAGCTTGTAGGTTTTTTTTATTTTATCATGTAACTTTGAAATTTAAATTTAGAACCAAAAATCTTGATTACCAGAGAAACCATTGATAAAGTTTTTGAAACCGCTAGAGTTGAAGAAGTCATAGGCGATTTTGTTCAGCTAAAGCGTGCTGGAAGTAACTTTAAAGGATTAAGTCCATTTTCAGAAGAACGAACGCCATCGTTCATGGTTTCGCCTGTAAAACAAATTTGGAAAGATTTTAGTACCGGAAAAGGCGGAAGCGTTGTTACTTTTTTGATGGAACACGAGCATTTTACCTATCCGGAAGCTATTCGTTTTTTAGCAAAAAAATACAATATTGAAATAGAAGAGACAGAAGTTTCAAATGAAGACAAAGCCATTGCAAGCGAAAAAGAAAGCATGTATTTGGTTTCAGAATTTGCTAAAAAATATTTTCAAGAAACCATGCTCAATACCGAAGAAGGAAAAGCTATCGGGCTTTCTTATTTTAAAGAAAGAGGTTTTACTTCTGAAACGATTACCAAATTTGGATTAGGATATTCACCAGAAAGTTGGGATGCATTCACCAAAGAAGCATTGTCTAAAGGTTATTTACTGGATTATTTAGAAAAAACAGGTTTAACAATTGTAAAAGAAGACAAACAATTTGACCGTTTCAAAGGTCGAGTTATGTTTCCTATACAATCCATGTCGGGAAGAGTTTTAGGCTTTGGTGGAAGAATTTTAACCAATGATAAAAAAGCGGCAAAATACCTTAATTCACCCGAAAGCGATATTTACCATAAAAGTAAAGTGTTGTATGGAATTTTTCATGCCAAACAAGCTATTGCCAAGCAGAATAATTGCTATTTAGTCGAAGGTTATACCGATGTTATTCAAATGCATCAAGCCGGAATTGAAAATGTTGTGGCTTCATCGGGAACAGCACTAACACCTGACCAAATTCGTTTGATTAATCGTTTGACAAAAAACATCACAGTACTTTTTGATGGTGATGCCGCTGGATTGCGCGCTTCCATTCGTGGAATTGATTTGATTCTTGAAGAAGGAATGAACGTCAAAGTTTGCACATTTCCAGAAGGTGATGATCCGGATAGTTTTGCTCGAAAAAATTCCTATGACGATTTAGTGGCTTATTTGGAAAACAATGCCAAAGATTTTATCCAATTCAAAGCTTCCATTTTGATGGATGAAGCCAAGAACGATCCAATTAAAAAAGCCGATTTAATTCGCGATATGGTTGTTAGTATTTCCAAAATTCCAGATAGAATTAAAAGAGAAATCTATATCCAGGAATGTTCACGAATTATGGATATTTCCGAGCAAGTTTTGTTGAATACTTTGGCGCAAATTGTTAAGAAAGATATTTTAGAAGCTGGAAAAAAACAAAAAAACACTGAGAACACTGAGCAAAAATCGTTTAAAGTTGTAAAGAATGACACGCAAGTTGTTGCTCATAAAGTAGATGTTATTTATGAATTAGAACGTAAATTGATAGAAATATTATTGATTTACGGAACAGTAGATGCCGAATTTGAAGATGTTATTTTGAAGACAAATGATACAGGCGAAACTATTGAAATTCCTGAGAAAAATAATTATAAAGTTTTTCAAAGGATTTACTTGAGTTTGCAAGAAGATGAAATTGAATTGGCAAATCCAATTTTTAAGGATATATATAGTACTCTTATTGAAAAATACAATCAAGAAGAAAGTTTTAGTCAAGAACAATTTTTACAACAATTATCTGAAGAACAATCTCAAATTGTTACAGATATTTTGATGAATGAAGAAAAAGAATCTCTACATAACTGGGAAACCAAACACATTTATGTAAAACAAAAAGAACAATCGATATCTCAATATGTTTCAGAAACGATAATATCGTTTAGAGAATATTTAATAAATAAAGTAATAGCAGATTTGATGAATGATTTTTCAACAAATGAAGAAATAGATGTTGAAGAATTAAAGGCAAATATTAATGATTATAATAAATTGAAAGTGATGTTGACCAATAAAATAGGAAGAATTCGATCTACATATTATTAAAAAAAATCCCGATTTCTCGGGATTTTTAAATTTTTAAACGATTTCTAAAGTTTTTGCTTTATTAACAAGGTCAACCAAGTTCGTTACATTCAGCTTTGTCAAAAGACGGAGCTTATAAGTACTAATCGTTTTTTCATTAAGATTCAAAATCTTAGCAATTTCGTTGTTCTTTTTTCCGTCACTAAGAAAACGAAGTACTTCGATTTCTCGGTTAGAAAGTTTACGGTACAAACGTTCCGTTTTGTTTTGTTTAGCAATTAATGCTAGCTTTTTCTTGATGTCATCATTTAGGATAATCTGACCATTGTTAACTTTAACAATTGTAATCCCTAAATTCTCAAGTTTTGATGTCTTATGAACATACCCGGCACAACCTGCTTTAATAGCATTTGGTGCATAAATGTGTTCAGACAAACTACTGAAAATAATAACTTTAGTTTTTGGAAAATTTTTAATGATTGACTTTACTTCATAAATACTATTTAATCCGTCAAGTTCTAAATCCAAGATTAAGACGTCAATTTCTTTGTTTCTTAATGCATCTGGAATCATAAAAAAATTTCCTACATTGGATGCAATGTTTATTTCATTGTGGTCTTTGAAATAAGCTTTGATACCAAAGTGTACAACTGGAAAGTTATCAGCAATACATACATTTATCATAATTGTGGTTTTTGATAAAGATTAATAGAAATTTAGAGTAAAAATAATAAAAAAATAAATATAATACTATTAATCGTCATTTTTATTATGTTTTTTGGCAAAATACATATAGGAATGGGTTGCATTTTATGTTGGTTGGCTGAATTTAGGCGTTTGTAGATAGAAAAAACTTCTTTTTCACGACCAAAAAAATCTTCAATAGTTTTGTTTTTTTCAACTTCAACCATTGCCCATTCAAGTTCGTCATAACTTGCTCCGAGTTGCTCTTCATCCGTTCTTGAATCGCCAAACAAACCATCCGTTGGAGCAGCAGTTTGAATTGAATGAGGTACTTTAAGATATTCCGCTAATGCAAAAACATCACTTTTCATCAAATCGGCTATTGGACTTAGGTCAACACCACCATCACCATATTTAGTATAAAATCCTACTCCAAAATCTTCAACTTTATTTCCGGTACCAGCAACTAGAAATCCATTTATTCCAGCATGATAATATAAAGTTGTCATTCGCAATCTAGCTCTAGTATTGGCTAATGACAAATTGTATTTTGTTGCATCATCACTTTTTGGAACTTCACTTTTAAAAATTTCAAATACTTGTGTCAAATCTGTAATAGCATGAGAAACATTAGAAAATCTGCTTCTCAATTGTTCAATATGTTCTTTTCCTCTATTGACTTGTTTTAAGTCTTGATGAATTGGCATTTCTACACAAAGTGTTTTAAAACCAGTTTGCGCACACAATGTTGAAGTTACAGCAGAATCTATTCCTCCAGAAATTCCAACTACAAAACCATTTACTTTTGCTTTTTTTGCATATTCTTTCAGCCAGTTAACAATGTGTTGGTTAATTTTTTCAACATTAATTGAACTTTTTTTAGTCATTTGTTAGGATTGTTTTAAGAAACGGAAATGTATATTTGCAAAGTTAAAAAATCAAAAATAGTAATTATTTAGGATTTGATTTAAATTTAGACGAATGAAAAAGTATTTTTATAGCATTCCAATTTTGTTTTTATTTTTTATTTCTTGCGATAAGAAATCAAAAGTAGAAAAAGCAGTTGAGGAAATTCCAGTCCAAATTAAAGTAGTTCGTTTTGAAAAAGATTTTTTTGATTGCAAACCTTCGGAACTCCAAAATTTGAAAGCTGAATACCCTTTTTTCTTTCCAGAAAATGAAGACGACAACGTTTGGTTAGAGAAGATGCAAAATCCACTTTGGCGCGAATTATATACCGAAGTTGAAAAAAAATACTCAAATTTTGGAAAACAAACTACCGAAATTGAAGATTTATTCAAACATTTGAAATATTATTTCCCAACCATTATTACGCCAACAGTTTATACAGTTATTGGAGAAATGGATTATAACAATAAGGCAATTTATGCCAATGATAAATTAATTATTGCTTTAGAATTGTATTTAGGAAAAGAACATAAATTTTATGAATTTCCCGAATATATCAAACAAAATTTTGAAGAAAGACAAATGATGCCCGATATAGTTTCCAGTTTTTCAATGCGAACAAATCCGCCATCCAAAGAACAATCGCTTTTAGCAGAAATGATATATTATGGTAAAGAGTTGTTCTTAAAAGACCTACTTTTACCAAATTATACCGACGCTGAAAAAATTGGATATTTGCCAGAACAAATTGCTTGGTGTCAAGAAAACGAAAGTTATATGTGGCGTTTTTTTATTGATGAGAGTTTGCTGTATAACTCCGATCCAAAACTACCAAACCGCTTTATAAATTTAGCACCATTTTCTAAATTTTATTTAGAAATTGACAACGAATCTCCAGGTAGAGTCGGACAATGGATTGGCTGGCAAATTGTTCGTTCATTTATGAAAAATAACGAAAAAGTAACTGTTCAAGAGTTGTTAAAAATGGAATATAAAGACATTTTTGACCGCTCTAAGTATAAACCGAAAAAGGAATAAAGTGTTCAGTAAGCAGTAACCTGCCAATCCTTAAATTAGGTTGACCTTTTTTTTATGAAATTTCATTGTTAACATGATTTTTTGATATTTTAAACCCTTAAACCCTACAACCTTAAAAAATGACTTCAGAAATAAAATTTTTAGTAGAATTAGACGAAAATAGAGTTCCAGAAAAATTAACTTGGACGGCTCAAGATGGTGGAGTTGAGTTGGAAGAAGCTAAAGCCATGATGCTTTCTATTTGGGACGCAAAGGCCAAAGAAACCTTGCGAATTGATCTGTGGACGAAAGAAATGCCTGTTGATGAAATGAAACAGTTTTTTCATCAAACTTTAGTAGCTATGGCAGATACTTTTCAACGCGCAACTGCTGATGAAAAAATGGCAGAAACTATGAAAGATTTTTGTCAATATTTTGCCGAAAAAATGGAGTTAACTAAATAAAAAGAGGTCATTTGATAGCTTATTTTAAAATCCGTTATCCTTAAACATCTCTTGATTTACAGAGTCAATAAATTCTAATAATTCTTTTCTTCCAGTACCTTCGGTAGAAGAAGTTACAAAATGTTGTGGCATTTCTTCCCAGTTATTAGCCAATAATGCTTTTCGATAGGCTGCAATATGCGAATCTATTTTTGTTTTACTTATTTTATCTGCTTTTGTAAAAATGATGCAAAAAGGAACTTGAATTTCACCTAGATAAGTAATGAATTCTAAATCAATTTTTTGTGCTTCTAATCGAATGTCAATCAATACAAAACCACAAACTAATTGTTCTCTTTTTTCAAAATAGTCGGTTATGAATTTCTGAAAAACTTCTTTTGTTTTTTTAGAAACTCTAGCATATCCATATCCTGGTAAATCAACCAAAAACCAATTTTGATTAATTTTAAAGTGATTAATTAGTTGCGTTTTACCTGGCTTTCCAGAGGTTTTTGCCAGGTTTTTATGATTGGTCAACATGTTGATTAGTGAAGATTTCCCAACATTAGATCGACCAATAAACGCATATTCTGGCAAAGGTTCTTTTGGACACTTGCTTACTTCTGAATTGCTAATTATAAACTCGGCGTTATGTATTTCCATGATATTAAAAATAAAAAAAGTTCCAAAACAGGAACTTTATGATGTTACAAATGTACTTCTTTTAACCATTGGTGCAAAATACTATTAAATTCTTGAGGATGTTCCATCATGGCAGCATGACCACATTTGTCAATCCAATATAAAGAAGAATTTGGCATTAATTTATGAAATTCCTCAGCCACTTCTGGCGGTGTAACTTTGTCGTTTTTTCCCCAAATGATACAAGTTTTCATGTGCATCTTTGGTAAATCTTTTGCCATATTATGACGAATAGCACTTTTGGCTATTGTTAAGGTTTTGATTACTTTTATTCGGTCATTTACAATGGCAAAAACTTCATCAACAATTTCTTTGGTAGCGATTTTTGGATCATAAAAAACAACTTCTGTTTTGTTCTTTATGTATTCATAATCACCACGTTTTGGATAACTATCGCCCATGGCGCTTTCATAAAGACCTGAACTTCCAGTAATAACAATTCCAGCTACTTTTTCTGGATACATTTTTGAGTGATATAGAGCAATGTGTCCACCAAGTGAATTTCCTAATAAAATAACTCTATCAAAACCTTTAAAAGTGATGAAATCTTTAACATATTTTGCAAATGCTTTCACATTCGTTTTTAATATGTTTTGAGTATAAAGCGGTAATTCGGGAATCACAACTTTATAGCCATTATTAGAAAAATAATCGGCAACTTCTCCGAAATTGCTTAATCCGCCCATTAATCCATGCAAAACTACGATTGGTGTACCTTCGCCAGCTTCATAATATGAATATCTGCCTTCTTTCTTGTATATTTTTTCCATTAAAAATCGCTAATTTCCGAATAAGACAAATATATAATTTTCTGAATTAAATACTAACTAAATTGGGAGTATTTCAAATTTCTTTTTCTTGACTAGGTCGTTTTATATTTTACTTTTTTTAAATCTTTAATTATCAACAATATTAAGAAATAGTTGATTTTTTGAGAATGTGTCTTTAAGGGTTTGTAGATGTGTTTTTGTGATTATAAAAAGTATGCATATTAATTCAAAGGGTTGCTGTTACTGAGATTCTTAAAAAATCCTTAAAAAAAATCAAATTTACGTAACAGTATTTAAACTAAATTTTTTTGGTGAAGTGGTAAAACTTATTAACAAAGTGGTATTTTGTGGTAAATTGTGGTAAATATTTTTATATTTTTGCTCTTAATCAAACAAATTAAAGTGGATTCTATAATTGGAACATACGAATGCAAACTTGACGCTAAAGGAAGATTGATGATTCCTGCGGCATTGAAAAAGCAATTGGCTCCTTCGTTAAAAGATGGTTTTGTCTTGAAACGTTCGGTGTTTCAACCGTGTTTAGAGTTGTATCCAATGGCAGAATGGACTTTGATGATGCTTAAAATTAATAAGCTAAATCGTTTTGTGAAAAAGAATAATGATTTTATCAGACGTTTCACAGCAGGAGTTAAAATGGTTGAGGTTGATGAATTAGGAAGATTATTGATTCCGAAAGATTTGATTGTATTTTCAACTATTTCCAAAGACATTGTCCTTTCTTCGGCGGTGAATATTGTAGAGATTTGGGACAAAGAGTTGTATGAAAAATCAATTTCTGGTGATGATGTTGACTTTGCAGATTTGGCAGAAGATGTAATGGGAAATTTAAATGACGACAATGGAATATCATAATCCTGTTTTGTTGCAAGAAACAGTTGATGGCTTGAATGTCAATCCTGATGGTGTTTATGTTGATGTAACATTTGGTGGCGGCGGACATTCTCGTGAAATTTTAAAACGACTTGGTCCAAAAGGGAAGTTATTTGGATTTGACCAAGATGAAGACGCGCAGGCGAATGTGTTTGATGATGAAAGATTTGTTTTGATTCCTGAGAATTTTAGATACATCAAACGGTTTATTAGGTTTTATGGAGTAAAAAAGGTGGATGGAATTCTTGCTGATTTGGGTGTTTCTTCGCATCAATTTGATGTTCCAGAAAGAGGTTTTTCAACACGTTTTGAAGCCGATTTGGATATGAGAATGAGCAAAAAAAATGATTTGAATGCTTTTAAAGTGGTTAATCATTATGATGAAGCCAACTTAAGAAGAGTTTTTTTGGATTATGGCGAATTAAAAATTGCTCCAGCTTTGGCAAAAACAATTCTTGAAGCTAGAGAAAGTAAGCCTATCCAAACAACAGAAGAACTAAAACAGGTCTTGAATAAATATTTGCCAGAGCAATTTAAAAATAAAATTCTGGCTCAAATCTATCAAGCCATTCGCATTGAAGTAAATCAAGAAATGGAAGTTTTGAAAGAATTTTTAGAGCAATCGCTTGAAATATTAAAACCAGAAGGAAGATTAAGTGTGATTTCGTATCATTCTTTAGAGGATAGATTGGTAAAACGTTTCATGAAAAACGGACTATTTGAAGGAGAACCTGAACGAGATTTTTTTGGAAACTTTTCTGTTCCTTTTAAGTTGATTGGAAAAATGATTATTCCTTCAGAAGCTGAAATTAAAATAAATAATAGAGCAAGAAGTGCCAAGTTGAGAATAGCTGAAAAAAAATAAAGGTTGATGAAAAAAGGAGTTTATGGTATATTAAAAGCAAGAATATTAGTCAACGAAGACGCAACAAAAAATTGGCGTTTTATCGTTTTCCTAATCTTATTAGCCATTTTTATGATTGCCAACAACCATCGATTTGACCAAAAAGTATTCAGAATAACAGCCTTGACAAATGAAGTAAAAGAATTGCGTTCAGAATTTGTTGATAGACGCTCAGAATTAATGAAATTAAAAATGGAATCGACTATTTCTCAAAAAATGGAAGAACGAAATATTTTTCCATCGTCGGTACCACCAAAAAAAATAAAAGTTAAAAAAATAGAAGAAAAAAGTTTCTTTAAAAAGATATGGCAATAGAGGATAAGCAAATATCATATCGAATATACCTAGTAGCAGTTAGCTTCTTTTTGGTTGCATGTGCAATAACCTTTAAGCTAACTGAAATACAATGGGTTCAAGGTGATTTTTATCGAAAATTAGCCAAAGAAAGAACGGTTAAGAATTTTATAATTCCAGCCAATAAAGGAAATATATACTCTGCGGATGGTAGTTTGTTAGCTACTTCAATTCCCAATTATACAATTCGGTTTGATGCCGTTGCTCCAAAAGATGAAGACTTTAATGCAAATGTAAAAGTTCTATCTGATTCATTGTCATTAATGTTGGGAAAACCAAGTGCTTACTATCATTCTGAATTAAGAAAAGCAAAAGCCGATAAAAATCGTTATTATCTCTTAGCACGAAGCTTGAGTTACACTGAATATTTAAGAATGAAACGTTTTCCACTTTTTAATTTAGGAACTTATAAAGGTGGAATGATTACCGAACAAAAAACGGTTCGTGAGCATCCAATAGGTAAAATAGCAGAAAGAACTATTGGTTATGAAAGAGTTACTTCGGCTGGACATCCAGATGGAAAAGGAATAGAATGGTCGTTTAGAAACTATTTGAACGGAAAAGATGGTAAAATAGTAAAACAAAAAATTGCTAAAGGACAGTGGAAACCTATTCGAGATATAAATGAAGTTGATCCTCAAGATGGTTATGATGTGATTTCAACTATCGATGTTTACATTCAAGACATTGCACATCATGCCTTGTTAAAGCAATTAGAACTATATGAAGCTGATCATGGATGTGTAGTTGTGATGGAAACTAAAACTGGAGATGTAAAAGCAATTTCTAATTTAGGAAGAGCTAATGATGGTTCCTATTATGAAACCGTAAATTATGCGGTAGCCGAATCACATGAACCAGGCTCAACTTTTAAATTAGTAGATTTAATAGCCTTGCTTGATGATAATAAAATCGACACCAGTAAAGTTTATGATACCAATGGTGGAATTGTAACTTATTATGGAAGAAAAGTTCGAGATTCTCACGATGGCGGTTACGGTAAAATTTCACTAGCACGTGGTTTTGAAGTGTCTTCAAACACGGTTTTAGTGCAAGCGGTTTATGAAAATTATAAAGATGACCCAAAAGAATTTGTAGATAGAATTGATAGATTGGGTTTGAATAAACCTATCGGGTTACCTTTTGAAGGTGAAGGTGTTCCTTATATTCCGCAACCAAGTGATAAAAAGTGGAGTGGGCTTTCTTTGCCTTGGATGGCATACGGTTATGGAGTTTCGGTTACACCTTTGCAAACATTGGCACTATACAATGCTGTAGCGAACAATGGTGTAATGATTAAACCAAAATTTGTTTCAGAAATTAAAGAATGGAATAAAGTCATTAAAAAATACAATACAGAAATTATCAATCCAAAAATTTGCTCGGACGAAACGCTCAAAAAAGTTAAAGCAGTTTTAGGAAATGTGGTTAAACGCGGAACTGCTTCAAAATTGTATTCTAAAGATTTTTCAATGGCAGGAAAAACAGGTACAGCTGCAGCTAATTATGGATCGAATGGTGGAGCTGACAAATATTATATTTCATCTTTCGTCGGTTTTTTTCCAGTTGAAAATCCCAAATATTCTTGCATTGTAGTGGTGCACAAGCCAAACACCTCTAAAAACAATTATTATGGAGCTGACGTTGCTGGCCCAGTTTTTAAGCGAATAGCACAAAAGATTTTTACCGATTCGCCATCCATAAAAGAAATCGAAAACCTAGAAACTAAAATCCAAAAAGTGGAAGTTGCCTATCAAGAATATAATGATAAAATACAAGCCGATAAAAAAACATTACCCAACTTAAAAGGAATGGCAGGAATGGATGCAGTAGCATTTCTTGAAAACTTAAAAATAAAAGTAAAAGTAATAGGTATTGGAAAAGTTAAAAAACAATCCATTTTGCCAGGAGAATTGCTTGAAAATATAAAAACCATAACACTCGAATTGTCGTGATTATTTTAAAAGACATATTGTATAAAGTAGCAATCGAATCGGTTCATGGGTCAACAGAAATGGCTATTGAGAAAATTGAATTCGACTCTCGAAAAGTGCAAGAAAACGATGTTTTTGTTGCTATTCGAGGAACAGTTTCTAATGGACACGACTTTATTGAAAAGGCTATAAATCTTGGTGCAGTCGCCATAGTTTGCGACACTTTGCCAGAAATTATTGTTTCGGGAGTTACTTATATAGAAGTAAAAGATACCAACTCAGCTTTGGCATTTATGGCATCCAATTATTATGGAAACCCTTCCGTCAATTTGAAACTAATCGGTATTACTGGTACTAATGGAAAAACTACTATTGCGTCGCTTTTATACCAATTGTTTAAAAAAGCTGGTTACAAAGTAGGATTGCTATCTACCGTAAAAATAATGATAGATGAAATCGAGTATAAAGCTACACATACAACACCAGATTCGTTGACTATTAATCATTATTTGGCAGAAATGAATACCGTTGGTGTTGCCTATTGTTTTATGGAAGTTAGTTCGCATGGTATTCATCAAAAAAGAACTGAAGGATTACATTTTGCAGCAGGAGTTTTTACCAATTTGTCTCATGATCATTTAGATTATCATCCAACATTTGCCGAATATCGCGATGTGAAAAAATTATTTTTTGATCATTTACCAAAAACGGCTTTTGCATTGACAAATGTTGATGATAAAAATGGAGCCATAATGTTCCAAAATACAGCCGCAAGAAAATTGACGTATGCCTTAAAAAGTTATGCCGATTTTAAAGCTCAAATTCTTGAAAACCAACTTTCGGGTTTGCTGTTAAAAATTAATGAGAGTGAAGTTTGGGTTAAATTAATTGGAACATTTAATGCCTATAATTTATTGGCAATTTATGGAACTGCGGTAGAACTTGGCTTAGATAAGTTAGAAGTTTTGCGATTGCTTTCAGAGTTAGAAAGTGTTTCAGGAAGATTTCAGTTTATAGTTTCTGAAGAACAAATCACAGCAATTGTTGATTACGCGCATACGCCTGATGCTTTAGAAAATGTATTGAAAACCATTAATGACATCCGAACGAATAACGAACATTTAATTACTGTTATTGGTTGTGGTGGCGATAGAGATAAAGCAAAAAGACCAATTATGGCGCATATTGCTACATCAATGAGTAACAAGGTAATTATAACTTCTGATAATCCAAGAACCGAAGATCCAATCGATATTATTGCTGATATGGAAAAAGGTGTTGAGGTTCAAAATCAAAGAAAAACACTTTCAATTGTTGATAGAAAACAAGCCATCAAAACCGCTTGTCAATTGGCCAGTTTTAAAGATATTATTCTGATTGCTGGTAAAGGACATGAAACTTATCAAGAAATCAATGGAGTTAGATATGATTTCGATGATATGAAAATAGTAAAAGAATTTTTAGAGCAACTAAATAAGTAAACATTATGCTATATTATTTATTTGAATACCTAGATAAAACAATGGATATTCCTGGAACGGGAGTTTTCCAATACATCACATTTCGTTCTGCATTAGCATTGATACTTTCATTGATGTTGTCTACTATTTATGGAAAAAAAATAATCACCTTTTTGAGAAATCAACAAGTTGGCGAAACCGTAAGAGAACTTGGTCTTGAAGGACAAACTCAAAAAGCTGGAACGCCAACAATGGGTGGATTAATCATAATCATCGCTACGTTAATTCCGGTATTATTGTTCACAAGATTGGATAATATTTATGTTTTGTTGCTGATTGTAACTACGCTTTGGATGGGAACAATCGGTTTTATTGATGATTATATCAAGATTTTCAAAAAAGACAAACAAGGTTTAAAAGGTATTTTTAAAGTGATTGGTCAAGTTGGTCTTGGATTGATTGTTGGTTCTGTTTTATATTTTCATCCAGCAGTTACCATCAGAGAACACACTAATAATGCGGTTCCTTTTAACAGTACTGAGAAAGTAATTAATGAATTACCAGCCGAAATAAAATCGACTACAACTACAATTCCATTTACCAAAAACAACGAGTTGGATTATGCTCAAATTTTAAAACCATTTACTGATGATTATCAAAATTGGGCTTGGTTGGTATTTATTCCGATTGTGATTTTTATCATCACTGCCGTTTCAAATGGCGCAAATCTAACCGATGGAATCGATGGATTGGCAGCAGGAACATCTGCTATTTCGGTGCTCGCACTCGGAATTTTTACGTTCGTTTCGGGTAACATCATTTTGTCCAATTATTTGAACATTATGTACATTCCAAATTCTGGAGAAATGACCGTGTTTATTTCTGCATTTGTTGGAGCATTAATCGGATTTCTTTGGTACAATTCCTATCCAGCTTCAGTATTTATGGGCGATACAGGTAGTTTAACCATCGGCGGAATTATTGCAGTTTTAGCAATTTCTGTTCGAAAAGAAATGCTTTTGCCAGTATTGTGTGCCATATTTTTTGCTGAAAATCTTTCTGTAATTATTCAAGTGAGTTATTTCAAATACACAAAAAAACGTTTTGGTGAAGGACGAAGGGTTTTCTTGATGTCGCCATTGCATCATCATTATCAAAAGAAAGGATATCACGAAAGTAAAATTGTAACCCGTTTTTGGATTGTTGCCATAATGCTTGCCATCGTTTCTATTGTAACCTTGAAATTGAGATAAAATGCAACGATTGGTAATACTTGGCGGTGGAGAAAGTGGAGTTGGAACAGCCATTTTGGGAAAGAAAAAAGGATACGAAGTTTTTGTTTCTGACTTCGGAAAAATAAAAGAAAACTATAAAGACGTTCTTAATCAGTATGAAATTAAATGGGAAGACGAAACCCATACTGAAGATTTAATTCTGAATGCGAATATTGTAATGAAAAGTCCAGGAATTCCTGAAAAAACGCCAATTGTAAAAAAATTGGTTGAAAAAGGAATACCAGTTATTTCAGAAATTGAGTTTGCAGCAAAATATACTTCGGCTAAAACCATTGGAATTACAGGAAGTAATGGTAAAACAACCACAACAATGTTATGCTATCATTTGTTAAAATCGGGTGGATTAAATGTTGGTTTAGCGGGTAATGTTGGAAAAAGTTTTGCATGGCAAGTAGCAGAAGAAAATTTCGATTTTTATGTATTAGAATTAAGCAGTTTTCAGTTGGATGGAATTATTGACTATAAGCCAGAAATAGCTATAATTACAAACATTAGTCCAGACCATTTAGACCGATACGATTATAAGTACGAAAAATATATCGCGTCAAAATTTAGAATTACAATGAACCAAACCGAAGATGATTTTTTAATCTTCGACGCAGATGATGAAGCAATTTCGGAATGGTTAAAACAAAACAAAACAAAAGCAAAACTAGTTCCTTTTTCACTGTCAAAGCAATTTGAATTTGGAGCATTTATAAAACAAGACACTATGAACATTCTTATCAACGAAGAAGAATTGGAAATGAAAATTGTAGATATTTCTTTAGAAGGAAATCACAATTTGAAAAACGCTATGGCAGCTACATCAGTAGCACAATTGATGAAAATCAGAAAAGAAACCATTCGCGAAAGTTTATCAAATTTTCAAGGTGTTGAGCATCGTTTGGAGAAAGTTTTAAAAATCCAAAACGTGCAATACATCAATGATAGTAAAGCAACAAATGTGAATGCAACATTTTTTGCTTTAGACAGCATGACTGTTCCAACGGTATGGATTGTTGGTGGTGTTGACAAAGGAAATGATTATTCCGAATTGATGTCTTTGGTTCGCGAAAAAGTAAAAGCAATCATCTGTTTAGGAATTGATAATAAGAAAATTATTGACGCTTTTAGAGATGTGGTAGATATGATGGTAGAAGTGGACAACATGCGCGATGCAGTAATCACGGCTAAACATTTAACTGAAAAAGGAGATGCAGTTTTATTGTCGCCAGCTTGTGCAAGTTTTGATTTATTTCAAAATTATGAAGATAGAGGTAATCAATTTAAAGCAGCTGTAAAGAATCTATAGAAGTTTATTATGAAAGACTTTATAAACAGTTTAAAAGGAGACAAAGTGATCTGGGCATTCGTTGCTTTGATGGCTATGCTTTCATTTATGCCTGTTTTTAGTGCAAGTAGTAATTTGGCTTATATGCGTCATGGTTCAGGAAATGCATTTACCTATTTATTGAAACATGCAGCACAAGTATTTGTTGGGTTTATAATTTTATATAATGTTCACAAAATACCGTACCATTATTATAAAAGACTTTCCTGGATATTTTTACCTGTTGTTTGGATATTATTAGGGTACACTTTGCTAAAAGGAACCATGATTGACGGTGCAAATGCGAGTAGATGGATACAAATCCCTTTTATTGGAATAACGTTTCAAACATCAACATTAGCAGCTATTGTTTTATATATTTATGTGGCGCAATATTTATCCAAAAAAAGAGAAATGCCTATAACTTTTAAAGCATCGCTTTTTGAATTGTGGACGCCAGTATTTGTTACATTAATGTTAATTCTACCAGCAAATTTATCTACGGCAGCTTTGATTTTTTCAATGGTTTTAATGTTGGTTTTTATAGGTAAATATCCGTTAAAATATATTGGAATTATTCTTGGAGCTGGAATTGTGGGTTTAACTTTTTTCATTTTAGTAGCCAAAACATTTCCAGATGCATTTCCAAACCGTGTAGATACTTGGATAAGTCGTATTGATAATTTTGCTTCAGACAAACCAGATGAAGATGACTATCAAATTGAAAAAGCAAAAATAGCCATTGCTTCAGGTGGCGTTTATGGTCTTGGACCAGGTAAAAGTGTTCAGAAAAACTTCTTACCTCAATCTTCTTCCGATTTTATTTATGCCATAATTGTAGAAGAATATGGATTGTTCGGTGGATTGTTTGTCTTAGGATTATATCTTTTACTGCTATTCCGTTTTGTAGTCGCTGCACACAAATCGACTACTCTTTTTGGAAAATTACTAGTCGTTGGACTTGGATTTCCAGTAATTTTTCAAGCAATGACCAATATGGGCGTTGCGGTAGAATTATTGCCTGTAACAGGACAAACATTGCCATTAATCAGTTCAGGAGGAACTTCTATTTGGATAACTTGTATTGCATTGGGAATCATAATAAATGTAACCAAAAAAGAAGAAGAAATAGCCGAAGAAGAAGCTGAAAATGCCAAGCGTGAAGCTGCGTTAAAAAAATTGGTTGACAAACAAATTGAAGAAGATGAAAGAGAAGAGGATGACTTTTCAATAGAAGAAAATCAAAATCCTTTAAATGTGGTTTTAAATAAATAACGATGAAAAAACTAAAATTCATAATTAGCGGTGGCGGTACTGGCGGACATATTTATCCAGCCATTGCTATTGCCAATGAATTAAAGTTGAGATTTCCTGATGCTGAATTTCTTTTTGTAGGTGCCAAAGACAAAATGGAGATACAAAAAGTGCCACAAGCAGGTTATAAAATTGAAGGTCTTTGGATAGCTGGTTTACAACGAAAATTGACCTTTCAAAATGCAATGTTTCCTATGAAATTGATGAGCAGTTTGTGGAAATCGAGAAACATTATTAAAAAATTTAAACCAAATGTAGTTATTGGAACAGGCGGTTTTGCTTCTGGACCATTATTGCAAATGGCAAATAGTGCCAACATTCCAACGGTAGTGCAAGAGCAAAATTCATATCCAGGTATCACAAATAAATTATTGAGTAAAAAAGCTAATACGATTTGTGTTGCCTATGAAAATTTAGAACGCTTTTTTCCAAAAGATAAAATTGTATTTACAGGAAATCCTGTGCGCCAAGATTTATTGGATATTTCTAATAAACGAAATGAAGCCATTGAACATTTTAAATTAAAATCTGAAAAGAAAACACTTTTGGTACTTGGAGGTAGTTTAGGTGCAAGAAGAATCAATCAGCTAATTGAAAGTAAAATATTTGATATTGTTGGAAAAGACATTCAAGTGATTTGGCAATGTGGAAAGTTTTATTTTGACGAATACAAGCATTATTCAGATGAAAAAAATGTGCAAGTAACTGATTTTATCGATAGAATGGATCTGGTTTATGCAGCAGCAGATTTTATAATTTCAAGAGCTGGCGCATCATCTGTTTCAGAACTCTGTTTGGTTGGTAAACCGACTATTTTTATTCCATCGCCTAATGTAGCCGAAGACCATCAAACCAAAAACGCTAAGGCAATTGTAGAAAAAAATGGAGCCTTAATGATTAAAGAAAGTGAATTAGACGAAAAATTTGATGAAGTTTTTCAAAATTTAATTTCTGATGAAAAATTGCAGAATGCTTTGTCTAAAAATTGTAAAGAACTAGCAAAACCAAATGCTACAAAAGATATTGTAGAAGAAATAATTAAGTTGATAAAATAATGAATTTAAACCAAATACATAATGTTTATTTTATTGGAATTGGAGGCATCGGCATGAGTGCTCTGGCGCGCTATTTCCAAAATATTGGCAAAAATGTATCCGGCTATGATAAAACACCTTCAGCATTAACCAATGAACTTATTGCTGGTGGTATGAATATTCATTTTGAAGACAATATTAGTTTAATTCCTGTAAATTATTTTGTTGAAAATACATTAGTGATTTTAACGCCAGCCGTGCCAATAACACATTCTGAGTTGAATTATTTTTTGGAACGAGAATTTATTGTAAAAAAACGTGCAGAGGTTTTAGGGTTGATAACCAAGGATACTTTTTGTTTCGCTGTTGCGGGTACACACGGAAAAACAACAACCTCAAGTATTCTTGGGCATATTTTATATGAAAGTGGTGCTGATGTTACGGCGTTTCTTGGCGGTATTGTAGAAAACTATAATTCCAATTTAATTGGCTCAGGAAAATCTATTTCGGTGGTGGAAGCCGATGAATTTGACCGTTCTTTTTTACATCTTCATCCAAATATTGCCTGTGTAACTTCAATGGATGCCGATCATTTGGATATTTATGGCGATGCTTCATCAATTGAATCTTCTTTCCGAGAATTTGCGGATAAGGTTTCCGATAAGTCAAAATTAATTGTTCCAAAAGGATTGCCTTTAGAAGGTTTGACAGTAGCAATTAATGATGAAGCAACATTCACGGCAACAAACATTAGAATAGAAAATAGTACTTATGTTTTTGATGTCATTTCACCATCAGAAACTATTGAAAATATTGCATTCAACTTGCCTGGACATCACAATTTAATGAATGCCTTGATGGCTTTAGCGATGGCGAAAACTTTTGGCACCCCAACCAACGACATTGCTAAAGCCTTGGCTTCATTTAAAGGTGTGCAACGCAGGTTTTCATATCAAATTAAAACAGAAAGGCTGGTTTATATTGATGATTATGCGCATCATCCAACAGAAATTGATGCCGTTCATCAAGCAGTACGTGAATTGTATCCAAATCAAAAAGTATTGGCTGTTTTTCAACCGCATTTATTCAGTAGAACCAAAGATTTTGCGGATGATTTTGCAGAAAAGTTAAGTCGTTTTGACGAAGTTTTGTTGCTAGATATTTATCCTGCTAGAGAATTACCGCTTGAAGGCATAACGTCAAGTTGGTTATTATCAAAAATTGAAAACCAAAACAAAAAATTAGTATCAAAATTCGAGTTGATTCCAACCATTTTAAAAAGCGATGCAACAGTAATTGTTACCATCGGTGCTGGTGATATTGGTGAGTTAGTTCCATCCATTAAAAAAGCATTATCATGAAAATTCTAAGTTGGACAAACATAAGATTACTACTCATGTTTTTTTTGGTGATTTTTTTGTATTCATTCACATCTTACAGAAATAATCATAGAAAAATAGTGAAAGTTGAGGTGAAAATTCTAGACAACAACACACCTTTTATAAAAAGTGAAACGGTTAATAAATTGTTAATAGAAAAAAATAACAATGCTAAAAATTTTACCAAAGAAACTTTAGTTTTGAACAAATTAGAGAATTCCATCAATAAACAATTGTTAATTCAAAAAGCAGATGTTTATATAACAGTAGATGGTGTTCTAAAAGCAGTGGTAAAACAAAAAACTCCTCTGGGAAGAATATGCGCAGAAAATGGTTCTTTTTATATTGATTATGAAGGAAATAAAATGCCGTTTTCGGACAATTATACAGCAAGAGTTCCACTCATTTCGGGGGATATTACTGGTGTAAAAAAAGAAAAATTGGCTCAAGTGTTGAGGACAATTTATGAAGATGAGTTTTTGCAGAAAAACATCATTGGTGTTCAAGTTTTGCCTAATGGTAGCTTGATTTTAGAGAATAGAAATTACGATTTTAAGATAGATTTTGGTCGAACGATCAATATTAAACGAAAATTCGACAATTATAAAGCATTTTTTCAAAAAGCAGTTTCAGATAGCACTTTGATTAAATACAAAATGATAAATCTGAAATTCACACAACAAGTGGTTTGTATTAAATAGGTATCGTATGGAAAAAGAAAACATCGCCGTTGGATTAGACATTGGAACAACAAAAATTGTTGCAATGATAGGCAAGAAAAATGAGTATGGAAAGCTAGAGATTTTAGGTATTGGAAAAGCCAAAAGTCTTGGTGTTGCTCGTGGCGTGGTAAATAACATTACACAAACTATTCAATCCATCCAACAAGCCGTTTTAGAGGCTGAAAACAATTCAGGTTATAAAATCAATGATGTTGTCGTTGGTATTGCGGGTCAACATATTCGCAGTATTCAACATACGGATTATGTGATTAGAACCAATCCTGATGAAGTAATTAGTGGAAAAGACATTCAACTACTAATAGACCAAGTAAACAAATTGGCAATGCTTCCAGGCGAAGAAATTATTCATGTATTACCACAAGAATTCAAAATTGACGGACAATCGGAAATCAAAGAGCCAATCGGAATGTATGGAGGAAGATTGGAAGCAAGTTTTCATGTAGTAGTTGGGCAAGCAGCATCCATTAGAAATGTTGGTCGTTGTATTCAAAGCTCAGGAATTGAATTGTCTGGACTAACTTTAGAACCATTAGCTTCTGCGGATGCGGTATTAAGTCAAGAAGAAAAAGAAGCAGGTGTTGCCTTAATCGATATTGGTGGTGGAACAACAGATTTAGCTATTTTTAAAGATGGTATCATTCGTCATACTGCTGTAATTCCTTTTGGAGGAAATGTGATTACAGAAGACATCAAAGAAGGTTGTTCGATAATAGAAAAACAAGCAGAAGCATTAAAGGTTAAATTTGGCTCAGCATGGCCAGGTGAAAACAAAGACAACGAAATTGTTTCAATTCCAGGTTTGAGAGGTCGTGATCCAAAAGAAATTTCGTTAAAAAACTTATCAAAAATAATTCATGCACGTGTTGTTGAAATTATTGAGCAAGTTTATACCGAAATCAAAGCATACGGACATGAAGATCCAAGAAAAAAATTAATTGCTGGTATTGTATTAACGGGTGGTGGTTCTCAATTGAAGCACATCAAACAAATTGTAGAATACATTACAGGAATGGATACCAGAATCGGCTATCCAAACGAACATTTGGCGGGCAACTCTAGTCAAGAAATTTCTAGTCCATTATTTGCAACAGCAGTAGGATTAGTGATGAATAGTATTGCAAATGATACCGTTAGTGCCTACAGAATTGAGTTGAAAGATGCTCTGACAGAAGCTCCAAGACAAGTTCATGTTCCTGTGCCAGAACAAAAAGTGGAAGAAGTTTCTAATGAAGTTTTTGAAGATGAAAAAGTAATTCCAAAGGAAACTTCAGGAGAAAAAATAAAGAAATCTTTTTTTGATAAATACGTCGAAAAGATTAAAGATTTTTTAGATAACGCAGAGTAATTTGTGGTCGGTTTTCAGTACTCAGTTAACAGTTTTAGTAGTTAACAGATGTGCGTAAACTCAAATCGTGAAACTTGTGTAAACAGAAAAAAAATTAAGTCAAAATACAAAACAAAAACCAAAATAGTATGATAAGCAACTCAGAATTTGGAAACATTTCGTTTGATCTGCCTAAAAACCAGTCAAATGTCATCAAAGTAATTGGTGTTGGCGGTGGCGGAAGCAACGCTATAAACCACATGTTCAAGCAAGGAATAAAAGGTGTAGATTTTATTGTGTGTAATACTGATTCTCAGGCATTACAAAATAGTGCTGTGCCAAACAAAATCCAATTAGGTGTAAACTTAACCGAAGGTTTAGGCGCAGGAGCCAATCCAGATGTTGGGCAACAATCTGCCATTGAAAGTATTGCCGACATTGAAAAAATGTTGGATACTAATACTAAAATGGTATTCATTACCGCAGGAATGGGAGGAGGAACAGGTACTGGAGCTGCTCCAGTAATTGCTCAGTTGGCAAAAGAAAGAGATATTTTAACAGTTGGTATAGTAACAATTCCATTTCAATTTGAAGGAAAAGTTCGATCAGAACAAGCTTTGATAGGTGTTGATAGACTAAGAAAACAAGTAGATTCGCTTATTGTTATCAACAACAACAAATTAAGAGAAGTTTATGGGAATCTTGGATTTAAGGCAGGTTTCTCAAAAGCAGATGAAGTTTTAGCAACTGCTTCTAGAGGAATTGCTGAAGTGATTACGCATCATTATACACAAAATATTGACTTAAAAGACGCAAAAACAGTTCTTTCAAACAGTGGAACAGCCATCATGGGCTCATCTATTGCTTCGGGTGAAAACAGAGCGAAGGAAGCAATTGTTTCTGCATTAGATTCTCCATTATTGAATGACAATAAAATTACAGGTGCCAAAAACGTATTGTTGCTTATCGTTTCTGGTTCAAATGAAATTACTATTGATGAGATTGGAGAAATCAACGACCATATTCAAGCTGAAGCCGGATATAACGCTAACATAATTATGGGTGTTGGTGAAGACGAATCACTAGACGAATCAATTGCAGTAACGATTATAGCTACTGGATTTGACGTTGAACAACAAAATGAAATTGTAAATTCTGAGCCAAAAAAAATAATTCACTCTTTAGAAGATGAGCAAAAATTGGTTAGAGATTTAACTCAAAAATCAGTAGATATTTTTCAATCAAAATTTGACTCTCAAGTTGAAGAAAAAGAAGAAAAAATTGTTTTTGAATTAATAGAAGAAGAAGTTGAAAACACTACAGTTTATACAAATGAAGTTGAAGTTGTAGATGATGCTAATGAGTTAATGGCTATGACGCAATTCATTAATAATCTTGATGTTACTTTTGAAATTGTTTCTCCAATTAAAGATATCGATTTCAGAATTACTACACCAGATACTAAAGAAATTAAGGTAGTTGAAGCTCAAAATGTTTCAAAAGAGGAAGAACAAATAACATTCAGTTTTGAAACTCCAATTGATGTAAAAAACGAAATTGATGAAACTAAAATTGTTTTTGATTTATCTGAAGAAACTAAAAACATTGTAGTTAATGAACCTGTACAATTTGTTCCTGTAACAGAATTAAATGAAGAAGGCGTTATCAAATATTCTTTAGAAGAATATATGGAGTTGGAGAATGATTTAATGAATTCAAAGCCAGTTGCTGCAATATTAAAAGTAGAAGAACCAGTTGATGAAGATTTAAATATTAAAATCAAAGATATTGAAGAAACAAAAACACCAACTTTTGGTCAATCATTTGAAGATGTTTCGCCAGTAGAAATGACAATTGAAGAAACTTTGAAATTACGAGCAGACGAGAGAAGAAGAAAGTTAAAAGAATTCAATTATAAATTCCATAACAATCCTTCTAAAGTAGAAGAATTAGAAAAAGAACCAGCCTACAAACGTTCAGGAATTGATTTGAATGAAAATACAAATGCAAATTCAACTTCAAGGATGTCACTAGGAACTGACAGCAACAACGACAGCCAGTTGCGATCTAATAATTCTTTTCTTCATGATAATGTAGATTAATAAAAAAGAAACAATTACCAAAACCCGAAAGTTTCCTAGAGATTTTCGGGTTTATTTTTTTAACTTCGCAAAGAATTACAATGTAAATATCAATTGCAATCTCAATATCTACTATTTGAAATCTAATATCTGAAATAAAATGAGTTTATCAGCAAAAGTAATGAGCGAAATGAAAGAAGCAATGAAGTCTAAAGACACCATAGCTTTAGAAGCATTACGCGCTATTAAATCAGAACTTTTATTAGCACAAACGGCTTCTGGTTCAAAAGAAGAACTGGCAGAAGCAGATGAAATTAAAATATTACAACGCCTTGTAAAAATGCGTAAAGACAGTGCTGAAATTTTTACCAAACAAAACCGTTCTGATCTTGCAGAACCAGAGTTAGCACAAATTGCAGTTATCGAAAAATTCCTTCCTGCACAAATGAGTGAGACAGAAATCGAAGCAATTATTTCTAAAATAATCACCGAAACTGGTGCTTCTGGTATTGCAGCAATGGGAAAAGTAATGGGAGCAGCATCGACTCAAATTGGAGGTCAAGCAGAAGGAAAAGTTATTTCGACAATAGTGAAAAAACTATTAACATAATATGAAATACGAGGCACAAAATACGAAGTGCAAAGTTTTTGCTCGTACTTCGTATTTTGTGCCTCATACTTCAAACAGGCTGCGTAGTTCAACTGGATAGAATATCAGATTTCGGCTCTGAGGGTTGGGGGTTCGAATCCCTTCGCGGTCACAAAATAATTCCACTATTTGTTAATTTAGTTACTTTATAAAAATGGAAATAGTTGGAATAATTATTCTCTTGCTGTTCGGAATTTTAGTAATTGGAGCTTTTTTGCTATATTCCATAATGTTTGTTTTAAGTCTTTTAGATGATATTTGGATTTCAACTTTTGATCGTCCTTTGTATGTTCATTTGTATTTAATGCCAAAGAAAATTTCTGAAAAAGAACGGTTTTTATTAATTCAGAATTTTGATTTTTACAATAAACTTTCAGAAAAGCATAAAAAATATTTCCATCATAGAATTGCAGTTTTTCAAAAAAACTATCAATTTATAGCCAGAGGAGATTTTCAAATGAACAAAGAAGCACAAATTTTAATTAGTGCTACTTATGTGATGTTAACTTTTGGAATGCGAAAATTTATAGTAGATGTTTTTGATAAAATAATTATATATCCGGAAGAATATTTTTCAACTCAAACTGAAGATTATCACAAGGGTGAATTCAATCCAAGAATGAAAGCAGTGGCATTTTCTTGGAAACATTTTGAAGCGGGTTGTCAGATTAGTAATGATAATTTAAATCTTGGCATTCACGAATTTAGCCATGTTATTCATCACCACAGTTTAAGAAATAATGATGGCAGTTCTTTGTCTTTCAAAAAGCATTTCGAAACCATCATTAAAGAAGTAAATCATCCGCCCAATAGACAACGATTAGTTGATTCAAATTATTTTAGAATTTATGCTTACACCAATCAATTTGAATTTCTTTCTGTAATCATTGAGCATTATTTTGAAACGCCACAGCAGTTCAAAAATGAATTTCCAGAATTATATGCCAATGTTTCAAAGATGTTGAATCACAAACATTAATTAGAAGCAACTTTCTTCAAATCGCTAATCGTTTGTATTGGATTTTCCGAAGTAAACACAAAACTTCCGGCTACTAAAACATCAGCACCAGCATCAACTAATTGTTTGGCGTTTTTAGAGGTTACACCACCATCAATTTCTATTAATGTTGAAGCATTTTTTCTTTGAATTAAGGCTTTAAGTTTCTCCACTTTTGAATAGGTGTTTTCAATAAAACTTTGCCCACCAAATCCAGGATTCACACTCATAACACAAACCAAATCAATATCTTGAATGACATCTTCTAGTAAATCAACATTGGTGTGTGGATTTAGAGCAACACCAGCTTTCATACCTTCTGCTTTTATGGCCTGCAATGTTCTGTGCAAATGTGTACAAGCTTCAAAATGAACTGTTAGGATATTTGACCCAAGTTGTGCGAAAGTTTTAATATATCTATCTGGGTCAATAATCATTAAATGAACATCTATTGTTTTTTTTGCATGTTTTGAAATAGCTTGCAAAACGGGCATTCCAAAAGAGATGTTTGGAACAAAGACACCATCCATAATATCTATATGAAACCAATCGGCTTCGCTAGTGTTAATTAATTCGATATCACGTTGAAGATTTGCAAAATCAGCTGCTAGAACAGATGGTGCAATTAAAGTGTTTTTCATGAGTTGTGTAGTTTATACAAAGATAGTTTTTAGTTTAAAAGTTTAAAAGATTAAGGGTTTAAAAGTTGTGCTTAACGTATTAAAAAGGTAAAACTCCGGTAATCAGCCGGAGTTTCAATCATCAATCAAAAAACGAACAGTTAATCAGGCTGTCAGTTAAAGTTAAATTCCAACAATGTGATTTGGAATTTTTTTTATTCAAATTTTAAACTTACCCCAAGTAAGTTTTTAATATTTTACTTCTAGAAGTATGTTTTAATCTACGGATTGCTTTTTCTTTAATTTGACGAACACGCTCGCGAGTTAAGTCGAAAGTTTCCCCAATTTCTTCTAACGTCATTGGATGTTGATCGCCTAAACCAAAATACAAACGAACTACGTCTGCTTCTCTTGGTGTCAATGTTTCTAAAGAGCGCTCAATTTCGGTACGAAGTGATTCGTGAATTAACTCTCTGTCAGGATTTGGAGATTCGCCAGAACGTAAAACATCGTAAAGATTAGAATCTTCTCCTTCAACAAGTGGTGCATCCATGGATAAGTGACGGCCAGAATTTTTCATAGATTCTTTTACATCATTTACAGTCATGTCCAATTCTTTGGCAATTTCTTCAGCACTTGGTGGACGCTCGTTTGATTGCTCTAATAAAGCGTACATTTTGTTTATTTTATTAATGGAGCCAATCTTGTTTAATGGCAGACGGACGATACGAGATTGTTCGGCCAAGGCTTGCAAAATCGATTGACGAATCCACCAAACGGCATAAGAGATAAATTTAAAACCACGAGTTTCATCAAAACGTTGTGCTGCTTTAATCAGCCCAAGATTTCCTTCGTTGATTAAATCAGGCAAAGTTAAACCTTGATTTTGGTATTGTTTTGCTACAGAAACTACGAAACGCAAATTAGCTTTTGTTAATTTTTCTAAAGCACGTTGATCACCAGCTTTGATTTTTTGAGCTAATTCTACTTCTTCATCAGCAGTAATCAAATCAACTTTTCCGATTTCTTGTAAATATTTGTCTAAGGAAGCAGTTTCACGATTCGTTACCTGCTTGGTGATTTTGAGTTGTCTCATTGAATTTTTCCTTTTTCTTTTAAAGTGTTCAGATGGTTATACGCATTTAGATTCAAAAAAGTTACAATTTATTAATGTTAGATGTAATTTTTTTTTCTACATAATTAATCGAACACCATTTAACTCGGAAACCCTATAAGAAAAACGATTTCCTGGCGAACTTATAAACATGAAATTAGATGGTATTTTCCATTTTTCACTCAATGTCTCAATTAGTTTTGGTCCAAACTCACCTTCCATTTGAATGTATTCTAATTTTATTTCAGGATAAGCTCTGTCTAATGCATTAAAATCGCTCATAAATTCATCCGTCACTTGCTTGTCTTCATTTACAATTGTAACAATTTTTAATTTTTTTGTAATTTCATTTTCTTGAACATATAATATCGCTTTGTTCAATTGCGAAATATTATCTCCTTTAGAAAAATACACAAATTCTTGTTGGGTTAAACGATTTATTTTTTTAGTTAATAATGCTTCTCCAATTCTAGCGTGTTTTCTAAAAGAATCAATAAAACTTTTTATAACCACTAGTAGATACTGCAATACAAATTTTCGATTTAGTAATAACAATATCAATACAATGGACGGAACAAAATACTGTAGAAACACCACTAAATATTCAGGATGCATGAGTATGTTTCCATAAATAGCAATTATAATGGCTAAAATAGCAATGGCTACCGCATAAGGTTGTGCGTATTCGGGTCTTGGCAGTTTTGTTCGTTTTATTTTTAGTAGAAAGTTTCCAAATCCAAAATAAGCCATAACCGCTAAAAATGACATGGTATAAACCCCTGCCAATGGTCCTAATTCACCATTGGTGATAAATAAAACAGAGACACACAATAAGAAAAAGACAATCAAAATTCTTGGTGAACTTCCTGATTTGTTTTCTTTTAACAATGCTTGGGGTAAAATTCTATCTAATGACATACGTTTCATTAAACCCGATACTCCAACATAAGAAGTTAAAACAGCACCACTTAATACTAAAACTGCATCAATTGAAATTAAGGTAGCCAAGTTTGATCCACCAGTTAAATTTCCTAAGTGAGAAAGTAGCGTTTCTTTGTGTGCACCCACTTCAATCAGAGGCACAACGCCAATAATTACCAATGCCATTAATGGATTGATTACACTTACGGCTATCCACATATTACGAAGTGTTTTTCTGAAAACGCCAGGTTCTTGCTCTTCTACAAAGTTTGCCGAACTTTCAAAACCAGAAATTCCAAGCATAGCAGTACTAAATCCTAAAAACAAAGCAACAGGAATGCTTCCTTCTATTGGTTGACTGAAATTAATTGACATGATGTCAAAATTGTTCGAATAGGCAAACCAAATACCGCTTCCAATTAGAAAAATCATCGATGCCAAATGAAAAACAAAAATGAAAATAGCCACATTCGAGGATTCTTTTATTCCAGACATAATTAGTACTAAGAAGAATGTTAGCAATCCAATTGTAGCCCAAAATACAGGTATAGAAGACACTAAGCTGTGAAGATAATGCATAGCTTCGCTGGCAGATAGAACCGCCGTAGCCATATATGAGAGTATCGTTAGACAAGCGGCGATAGAGGCATTGCTTTTTGATGTGGTGTTTAACAAGATATTATAAGCACCACCATTTAAAGGTAATGCGCCAACAGCCTCACCATAAATTTTTCGGAATAAAAATAAAACTCCAGCAACGATTAATAACGAAATCCAGGCATATTGCCCAGCATACATTATGGCTAAAGCTGAAACATATAAACATGACGATGTAATGTCGTTTCCACAAATGGCTGTTGCGGCAAATTCTTTAAGTTTTTTGTGTGAACTCATTTTAATTTTAAAATATGAAAGCGGTAAAGATAACCACAATTTTTTTAATTTATAACAAATTGATTTATTTCAACTTACTCTTCTTCATTCAAAATTTCACCATCAAATTCCATATTTATAAAAGACTCTCTATCTATTAAATATTCCGAAGTGATTAATTGAAAGGTTGAATCCTCTTTAGTATTTAATTCCCAAATGAGACTTTCGGCTTCAGGAAATTTAGCACCTGTGGTCATTGGTTCACCAAATAATCTTTTAATAATGTTGCTTTCGTTCAATCCACTATTGAAAGCTTTTAAAATATCCGATTTTGACAATTCATTTGAATCATTTCCTAAAACAGAAAATTGAATAGAACTGGCTTTTGCATTTGGAAATTTTCCGTTAAATGCTTTGTAAAGCAATTGATTAATGGAAAATAAATGTTTGTGTAAATGAATTTCAGGATATTCTTCGCATACTTTATCAAGTAACATCTCGTTTGATAGTTGGTCAATTTGACCTTCGTTTAAATCATTCGATAATTTGTAAGTAAGAACAATTTGAGCTGCTTCATTAGGTTCATAATCTGCAATTGCCATACATAACATTTCAGTTAAATTTTCGGGCTTAATTGTATTTCCATCTGCAAACCCAAAAGCAGCTAGTAAAGCTACATAGTCTTGATTTGTCCAATAATTTGGAATTTCATCTAAGGTATAAATGGATTTTATTTTAATGTTTAGTTTCATGCTTATGTCTTTTAAATTTTTGAGTTTTGTTAGAGATAATATAGTAAAAAAAAACTAAACCCCAACTTAAATTTTAAATTGGGGTTTTAGCTTTAATTAAAAAAATGGTTATTCTCCTTTTGGAGTAATTTTATTTTCTTCTCTTGGAGGTCTTGGCAAAAGTGCTTTTCTCGACACTTTTTCTTTTCTAGTTTTCGGATCTAAACCAAAGTATTTGACCATGAAGACATCACCCATGTTTACAACATCAGTAACATTTTCAGTTCTTTCCCAAGCTAATTCTGATACGTGTAATAAAACTTCGTTTCCAGGTGCTTGCGTATATTCTACAACAGCTCCAAAATCTAACATTTTAATTACTTTTACTTCATATGCTTCACCAACAGTTGGTTTGAAAATGATAGAGTCAATTTTAGCCATAACAGTAGCAATTCCAGCTGGGTCAGTTCCTAAAATTTCAACAATTCCTTCTTCTGTAACTGGATCTTCATTGATAACAATTGTTGTTCCAGTAGCTTTTTGTAATTCTTGAATTACTTTTCCACCAGGTCCAATTAATGCTCCAATAAACGCATTAGGAATTCTTCTTGTAATGATTTTTGGGGAATGATCTTTAACTTCAGCTCTTGGTTGTGCTAATGTTTCCGTTAATTTTCCTAATATATGTAAACGTCCATCACGAGCTTGAGCTAAAGCTTGCTCCATGATTTCATATTTCAATCCGTCAATTTTGATGTCCATTTGACAAGCAGTTATTCCTTCAGAAGTTCCAGTAACTTTGAAATCCATATCTCCTAAATGATCTTCATCACCTAAAATATCAGATAAAACCGCAAAACGATCGCCATCCGTAATTAATCCCATTGCAATTCCAGAAACTGGACGAATCATTTGAACTCCAGCATCCATTAAGGATAATGTTCCAGCACAAACGGTCGCCATTGAAGATGAACCATTCGATTCTAAAACTTCAGAAACAACACGAATGGTATAAGGACAATCAGCAGGAATCATGTTTTTTAAAGCACGTTGTGCCAAATTTCCGTGTCCAACTTCACGACGAGAAGTTCCTCTTAAAGGACGAGCTTCACCAGTTGAGAAAGGTGGGAAGTTGTAGTGTAAATAGAATTTTTCTTCTCCTTGTTCGCTAGGCGAGTCAATTTGGTTAGCTTCTCTTGAGGTTCCTAAAGTTGCTGTAGCCAAAGCTTGAGTTTCTCCACGTGTAAACAATGCCGAACCGTGAACTGATGGTAAATAATCTACTTCACACCAAATTGGTCTGATTTCTGTAGTTTTTCTACCGTCTAAACGAGTTCCTAAATCTAAAGTTACATTACGTACTGCTTCTTTGTTGACTTTGTAGAAATATTTTCCAACTAAATCGCCATTTTCTGCCAATTCTTCTTCTGTAAATAAGGCTTTTACTTCTTCTTTTACTTCGTCAAATGCAGCTGAACGTTCGTGTTTTGCAGAACCTTTACTTGCAATGGCATAAATTTTATCATAAGATGCAGCTTTTACTTTAGCGTAAATTGCTTCATCTTCTCTTTCGCCTTCATAAGTACGAACTTCTTTTTTGCCAAAAGCTGCTGCTAATCTTTCTTGAGCGTCAATTTGTACTTTTATATGTTCGTGTGCAAATTTAATGGCTTCTACCATTTCTTTTTCTGAAATTTCTTTCATTTCTCCTTCTACCATTGCGATAGAATCTCTTGAAGCACCAATCATCATATCAATGTCTGATAATTCTAATTGCGCACGTGATGGATTGATGATAAATTTTCCGTCAATCCTTCCTACTCTGGCTTCCGAAATCAAAGTTTCAAACGGAATGTCAGATAATGCTAATGCAGCTGATGCAGCTAATCCTGCTAATGCATCTGGCATAACTTCTTCGTCATGAGACATCAACTGAATCATTACTTGAACTTCTGCATGATAATCACTTGGGAAAAGTGGACGCAAAACACGGTCAACTAACCTCATTGTTAATACTTCGCTATCACTTGGACGAGCTTCTCTTTTGAAGAAACCTCCAGGAAAACGACCTGCTGCTGCAAATTTTTCACGATAATCTACCGTTAATGGTAAAAAATCAATACCTGGACTTGCTTTTCTTGCTGATACAACTGTTCCTAAGATTACAGTTTTACCAATTCTTACTACTACAGATCCGTCTGCTTGTTTAGCCAAACGACCTGTCTCGATTGTGATGTTTCTGCCATCACCTAAATCGATGCTTTCTACAAATAATTGTGGAATCATAAATTTTCCTTTTTAATTTTACATTGGTTTGCCTGCCTGTCGACAGAATAGTTGTGTTGTTGTAGTTGTTGTGTTCCAATGAAAAACCAAACTTTTTTTAAATTTAAAATCTAAAATAAAAAAGAGGCACTTTCGCACCTCTTTTATATTGATTATTTTCTAATATTCAATTCTTTAATAATTTCACGATATCTTGTTATATCTTTTTTCTTTAAATAGTCAAGAAGACTTCTTCTTTTACCTACCAAAAGAACTAACGAACGCTCCGTATTATAATCGTGACGATTTTTTTTCAAGTGCTCAGTTAAATGTGAGATTCTAAATGTGAACAATGCGATTTGTCCTTCTGCAGATCCTGTGTTTTCTGCTTTTCCTCCGTGTTTAGCGAAGATTTCTGCTTTTGTTTCTTTACTTAAGTACATGCAAATATTGTTATAAATGATTATTATGTATGAAATGAGGTTTTCTCAATTCGGTTGCAAATGTAATCTTCTTTTCTGATTTTACAAATAAAATAATGAGATTAAAATAATTTTATAACTTCTTTTTTGTGAAAATTTTTAAAATCCTTCTTTAGTATTTGAATTTATAATCAAAACGTTGTAAAAATCAGCAGTAAACAGAAAGTAGGTAAGTTATTAAATTTGACTAATATTTTTTTCAGTTGTTTTTTATTAATCCAGCGATTCTTTTTTTTAATTCAGGTAAAACATCTTTTTCAAACCAAAAATTTTTCTTCATCCAAATATTATTTCTTGGTGATGGATGAGGCAATGGAAAATAATTTGGCAAGTAATCATGGAATGATTTTACGGTTTCTGTTAAGTTTGATTTTCCTTTTTTGTTTAAATATTTTTTTTGTGCATATTGTCCAATCAACAAAATCAGTGGATTTCCTTCTATTTCGGATAAAATTTTATGATGCCACAATGGGAAACATTCTTTTCTTGGTGGAAAATCACCATTTTTTCCAGTTCCTGGATAACAAAAACCCATTGGAACTGTTGCAAATTGTTTATCATCATAAAATGTTTCTTTATCAACACCCAGCCATTTTCTTAAAGTATCACCACTTTTATCATTCCAAGCAATGCCAGTATTATGCACAATTTTTCCAGGTGCTTGACCAATAATTATGATTTTACTGGTCTTACTTACATACAAAACAGGATTTGCACCCAATGGTAAATAAGGTTCACAAACTTTGCACTTTTTTATTTCACAGAGAAGTTTTTTCAAAATTGAGTATTATTTTTCAAAGAAATAGTATTCTAAATGATTATTAGAAATTATAGAGCTGTCTTTTTTATTTATGAGCTACATGATAAAGCCGAACAGCCTACTTTATATCTTGCCCAATCGGGTCTTTTTGCAAACCATTTTTCATATTGTTTTTGTTCGTTATAAGGTTTTAAAAGCATTTCATACAATTCGTTTACCAAATTATAATCTTCTTTATCAGCAGCATCAATGGCAAGTTGTGCCATATAATTGCGTAAAACGTATTTTGGGTTAACCAAATTCATGGTTTTTTTTCTTTCAGAATCAGATTGATTTTCTAATTTTAGTTGATTAATATACAAAGTAAACCAATACATCCAAGTGTCATAAACGGAGTCTTTTACTTCTTCTAATTTATAAAATGAAGTTCCAATTTTTTCAAAAGCATTTTCAACGGAATCAACTTTGGAAACTAGACTTAAACTTCTAAAGAAAATTGTCATATCAGTTTCTGTTAATTGAAGATTTTGAGTCAAAAGATTGATGATGTTTTTAGATGTTTCACTTGAAAACTCAAAGCCTAATTTGCTGTGCATCATTTCAATATAATCCACTTCATATTTTATTGGAAAGTCATTCAAAATTTTTTCTAAAGGCTTCGCCTCTTCTATCAAAGGGAATAAAGCATTCGCTAATTGCAGTAAATTCCATTGTGCAATTTGCGGTTGATTACCGAATCGGTATCGTTTATATTGATTATCAGTAGTGTTTGGCGTCCAATTCGGGTTAAAGTCTTCCAGCCAACCATAAGGCCCATAATCAATTGTTATTCCATGTATTGACATGTTATCGGTATTCATTACACCATGTACAAATCCAACCCGTTGCCAATGCACAATCATTTCACGAGTTTTATCAGCTACGGTTTCAAAGAATTCAAGGTATTTCTCTTTTCCTACTGAATTTATTTCAGAAAAATAATGTTTTATTGTATAATCGGTTAGTAGTTGAAGGTTTTTGATGTCATTTTGAGAAGCAAATAATTCAAAATTGCCAAAACGAATAAAACTTGATGCTGTTCTACAAACTATGGCACCTTTTTCATAAGCTGGATTTCCATTATATAAAATATCACGTAAAACCATGTCGCCACTAGTAAATAATGCTAAAGAACGAGTGGTTGGAACGCCTAAATGAAACATGGCTTCACTACACAAATGTTCTCGAATGGAGGAGCGTAACACTGCTAAACCATCACCACTTCTAGAATAAGGAGTTTTTCCAGCACCTTTTAATTGAAACATTGTGCTTCTATTATTATGAATTGCTTCAAAAAGTGTAATAGCTCTTCCGTCGCCTAATTGCCCAGCCCAATTTCCAAATTGATGTCCAGCATAAGCCATGGCATAAGGTTTTGTCTTTTCTAAAATGGTTTTTCCTGAAAAAATAGTTAAAAACGCATCAGATTTTATTTCTTCTAACGAAATTCCAACACTTTCGGCAAGTTCCTTCGAAACATGAATTAAACAAGGTTTTTTGGGTTTTACAGGATTTACATAAGAAAATGCAGCTCCAGCCACTTGTCTGGTTTCGTTTGAATCCAAAGCATCTGCCGGAAGTTCGTTCGTAAATTTGTTGTTTATGTTTAGTTTCATAAGGCTGTCATTTGATGAAATTCGTAAGAAAAACGATAATTACAATAGTTCAATTCCCTAAAATAACTTTGCTACTTCTTTATTTACAAATTCTAAAAAACGTTCATCAGTTTCTGTAAAAGGGTCAATTACATGACTATCAATGTCTATTTGACCAATGTTGTTTCCGTGAACAAAAAGAGGCACTACAATTTCCGATTTCACTGTAAAACTGCAGGCTATATAATTGTCTTGAGCAGCAACATCTGGCACTACAAAATTAGCATTCGACTCGGCAACTTGTCCGCAAATTCCCTTGCCAAACGGAATAACGGTATGATCGGTTTCGGCACCAACATAGGGTCCAAGATGTAGTGTTTTTGAATCATGATTTGCAAAATAAAACCCAACCCAATTGTAATAGGAAACTGAATCGGATAAAAATTGACAAAGATTTTTCAACTTTGTATCTCGGTCAATTTTGTTGTCATTCAATATAGTTGCTACTTCTGGTTTTAAATCGTCTAATTCCATTTTTCAAATTTTTATACAAAAGTATTTAACGAAAAGGGTTTATTTTATATAAATTTGTTAAAAATTCAACTTTGAAAAATCTGCTGCAACAATACAAACCTTTTTTGCTTTTTTTGGGTAAGTTTTTTTTAAGTTACTTAATCTTAACAATTCTGTATCAAAGCTATCTCAATCAATTTGATGTTAAAAATGCCGAAGTAGATGGTTTTACAAAAAGTGTTGCCAAACAAACGGAATGGGTTTTGTCATTAATTGACAATCAGTCCTATACAACGAAACATTTGACAGAGCCAAGTATAAAGTTGTTCTATAAAAACAAGTATATCTCCAGAGTTATTGAAGGTTGTAATGGTTTGAGTGTGATGATTTTATTTGTAGCTTTTGTAATTGCATTTAACGGAAAATTTAAAAATACCTTACTGTTTTTGCTTTTCGGAATTGTTATTATTCATGTTTTAAATGTACTTCGAATTGCTTTGTTGAGTATGGCATTGTATTTCTATCCTCAATTTGAGCATTTTTTACATGGTGTACTTTTTCCGTTGATTATATATGGTGTTGTTTTTGTTTTGTGGGTAATTTGGGTTAATAACTATTCGTCTTATGCTAGCGTTTCTAAAAAAATATAAATCAAAAGTAATCTATTCGACACTATTAATTTTTGCGTTAGTATTGATTCGAATGTTTGAAAACCAATTGTTTTACGACCCTTTTTTGAACTATTTTAGTAGTGAATATGCCAATTTGCCTTTTCCAAAATTCAATATTTTTAAACTTTTTTTTAGCTTAGGTTTTCGGTTTTATTTGAATATGGTTATTTCTTTAGGATTGCTCTATGTGCTTTTTGATGACCGAAAAATAGTGAAATTTTCTATTTTCTTATTTATGCTTCTAGGCTATATTCTGTTAATAAGTTTCTTTTTTGTGCTCACATTTTTTGCCGAAGAAAGCAAAATGACGTTGTTCTACATTAGAAGATTTTTGATTCAGCCAATTTTTATTTTACTATTTATCCCTGGGTTTTATTATCAAAAAATAGCTAAATAAGATTAATTTTTGTATCTTTAATAGATAAATATTGAGGATGAAAATTATAAAACAATCTGGTCAAGTTGTCGATTTTAATATTCAAAAATTAAAACATTCGCTCTTAAAATCTGGCGCAAGTATTGAAACTGTTGAGAAAGTATTGGCACAAATAGAAAGCCAACTTTATGAAGGAATTTCAACAAGAAAAATTTATAAACTTGCCTTTTCATTATTAAAAAAATCTGCAAAATCTCATGCTGCTAGGTATAATTTGAGAACGGCCATTCAACAGCTTGGACCAGCAGGTTTTTATTTCGAAAAATTTATTGCAGAATTATTTTCTTCAGAAGGTTATTCATCAAAAACAAACCTTTTCCTGAATGGAAAATGTATTTCTCACGAAATTGACGTTGTGATTAAAAAGGATGAGCTGATTTCAATTATTGAATGCAAATTTCATAATACAAACGATAAAGTCACAGATGTTAAAGTTCCAATGTATATTTTGTCGAGGTTTAATGATTTAAAAAGTCAAAAGCATTCAATTTTTTCTAATAATGATGAAGTTTCAAAATGTATAATAGTTACAAATAACAGATTTACATCGGATGCAATTATATTTGGAACTTGCTCAGGATTACAATTATTAAGTTGGGATTATCCCGCCGAAAACTGTTTAAGAAAAAAAGTTGATCGTGATGGTTTGTATCCAATAACGTGTTTGACAACCATTTCTTCTGCTGAAAAAAGTAAATTATTAGAATTAGGTTTAATCTTAGTTTCACATTTAATAAAAATGCCTGATTTGTTGAGTAAAATTGGAATCAGTCAAAAGCGTAGTGTAAATATTTTAAAAGAAGCAACAGAACTTTGTAATTATATATAAAATGAAAATAAAATTTATTGGCGGAGCAGGAACAGTTACTGGTTCGAAAACATTAATTGAAAGTAATGGAATCAGAATTCTAATAGATTGTGGTTTGTTTCAGGGAATAAAACCTTTGCGCGAACTCAATTGGGAACCATTGCCGGTTTTACCTTCAACTATTGATTTTGTTTTGTTAACTCATGGTCATCTTGATCATTGCGGTTGGTTGCCAAGGTTAGTAAATCAAGGGTTTTCTGGAAAAATATTTTGTACAAGTCCAACAGCAGCAATTTCAAAATTAATTTTATTAGATAGTGCAAAAATTCAGGAAGAAGAAGCTGAAAAAGCAAATGAAGGCAAATATTCAAAACATGATTTAGCTGAACCTTTATATGATGTAAGTCAAGCAGAAAAAGTTTTTCCTCATTTTAGAATTATTAAAGAAAATGAAGAAATAAATCTAGATGCTGAAATTTCTGCAGTTTTCAAAAATGCTGGTCATATTATTGGCGCATGTTCCATAGAGCTAAAAATTGAGAACAAAATTTTAGTTTTTTCAGGCGATATTGGGAGAGATAATGATGTATTGATGTATCCGCCAACAAAACCTAAAAAAGCAGATTATGTATTTTTAGAAAGCACTTATGGCAATAGAGTTCATCCAACAGAAGACACAAAACTACTGTTAGAAATGTTTATCAATAACACATATCATAATCACGGAACAGTTTTAATTCCGAGTTTTGCTGTTGAAAGAGTACAAACATTGATGTTTTTGTTATGGCAACTAAAAAAGGAACAAAAACTGCCTGATATTCAATTGATAATTGATACGCCAATGGGAATAAATGTATTGGATGTTTTTCAAAAAAATACTTCTTGGCACAAGTTAAATGCTCATGAATGTGAAGAAATGTGTAAAATTTTCACGTTTATTTCTGACTATAAGGAAACCATTGACACAATTTATAATCCAAAACCAAAAGTTGTAATAGCTGCAAGTGGAATGATTACTGGAGGAAGAATTTTGAGTTACATGGAAGAATATATTAGAAAACCTGAAACTTCTGTAATTATTGTTGGCTATCAAGCAGAAGGAACGCGAGGCAGAAAATTATTGGAAGGTGCAAATGAAATTAAGATTTATGGAAAATATTATTCTGTGAATGCAAAAATTTTAGAAGTAGAAGGTCTTTCGGCACATGGCGACCAAAATGATTTAATAAATTGGTTGTCAGATTTAGAAACTAAGCCGCAAAAAGTATTTCTTGTTCACGGTGAAAATCAACCAGCAGATGAACTTCGCATAAAAATTAAAGAAAAACTTGGCATTGAATGTTCGATTCCATTAATGGGACAAGAAATAGAAATTTAAAAAATTAATTATAAATTAAGAACTTAAAAATCAACTTATAGTATCTTTGCACCATGATTTTCAAAAAACAACTAAGTATTTTAATAGCATTTCTGGTTTTGGTTTCCAATTCTGGATTGGCTTTTAATGTGCATTTTTGTGAAGGAAAGATAGCTTCTATAACTTCAGTTTTCTCAAAAGAAGAAGTTTGTGATATGCCAATTGTTGTTGAAAAAACATGTTGTGCAAAAGTTGAAACGACACATAGCAAATGTTGTTCGGATAAAGAAGTAACCCTAAAAGACGACGTAGAAAAAGTTTTAATAAAAATTTCATTTGATGCAAATTTTGTTATTGTCTTTAATGAATTTACACCTTTAGAATTTAATCAAGTTTTTTCGAAAAAAGCTAAAGAAAAAATTGTTTATAGTTGTGACGCTAATGCGCCGCCATTATACAAACTCTACTGTCAATATACATTCTACTCATAATTTTAATTTTTTTATAGAATCTTTTTAGAATATAAATAAATTAAAATTACACTAATGAAAAAAACAATTCTATTCTTTGCGTTGTTATTTTTTACCAATTCATTTTCTCAGAAAGAATTAGAAGAAGTAAAAATAAAAGTACAACAAAAAGGATTAAAAAAATCTCTAAAAGGAGCTTCAAATACAACTCTTGTGACTAGCAAAGAATTGCTAAAAGCAGCATGTTGTAATTTGGCCGAAAGCTTCGAAACAAATCCATCAATTGACGTTAATTTTTCGGATGCATTAACTGGAACAAAGCAAATCAAAATGTTAGGTTTAACAAGCCCATATATTATGATTACTGAAGAAAATATTCCTTCTGTTCGTGGCGCATCACAAGCTTATGGCATGTCTTTTACACCAGGAACTTGGGTGGAAAGTATTCAAATAACTAAAGGCGCTGGAAGTGTTGTCAACGGTTATGAAAGCATTTCTGGACAAATTAATACCGAATTATTAAAACCAATAGATGATATTCTTTTTTTTCTAAATGCTTATGGCGATAACAGTAGCCGATTTGAGTTAAACACGCATTTCAATAAAAAAGTAAACGATAAATGGGCAACGAGTTTGCTAGTTCACGGTAGTGGTCGCTTTGGTCATCATGACAGCAATAATGATGGTTTTCTTGATAATCCTCAAGGAAAACAATTGAATGTAACCAATCGATGGCAATATGCCAATCAAGAAACGGGCTGGGTTTCTTTCTTGAATGCTCGGTTTATGCGTGATGAAAAACTATCGGGCGAAATACATTTTGACCCGAATAGAGATAAATTAACAACGAATCATTGGGGTTCTGAGATTGAAACCGAACGGCTTGATTTTTCTTCTAAAATTGGATATGTTTTTAAAGATATGCCATATCAAAGCATCGGTTTTCAAAATGCGTTTTCGTTGCATAATCAACAGTCTTACTATGGTTTGAATCAGTATGATATCAAACAACAAAGTTTTTATTCTAACCTGATTTTTAATTCAATTATTGACAATACTCGTAATAAATTTTCTGCCGGAATAAATTTTGCATTTGATAATTATTCGGAGTTCGTAAACACAATTGATGTAAGCAGAATAGATAATTCTATTGGTGCATTTTTTGAATATACTTTTGATGATAGTGATAAATTTAGTTATATTCTTGGCGGACGAATTGATACTCATAATCGATTAGGAACTTTTTTCACACCGCGATTGCATGTAAAATATAATGTTTTTGAAAACAGTGTATTGCGACTTTCTGCTGGAAGAGGAAAACGAGCTGCCAATATTTTTGCGGAAAATCAAACACTTTTTGCTAGTTCAAGGCAGTTTTCAGTTTTAGATACTAATGGAAAAATCTATGGTTTAAATCCTGAAATAGCATGGAATTATGGTGTTAGTTTTACTCAAAAATTCAAATTTTTCTCAAAAAGTGCAGACATAACTCTTGATTTTTATAGAACTGATTTTCAAAATCAAGCAGTAGTAGATGTAATGAATTCTCCTCAACAAGTTTTGTTTTACAATTTAAAAGGAAAGTCATTTGCCAATAGTTTGCAATTTGATTTTAATATAGAATTAAAAAAACACTTGAATTTAAGAACTGCTTATAAGTATTATGACATTGCAACCGATTATATTTCTGGAACTTTTCAACGACCATTGCAAGCCAAACATAGATTGTTTGCCAATATTGAATACGAAACTCATATTTTGGATAAAGGACAACAATGGAAGTTCGATTTTACAACCAATTGGTTAGGAAAACAACAATTACCTTATACTGCTTCTAATCCTGAAGAAGATAGATTTCCAGAGTTTTCGCCTTCATTTGCTGTAATGAATTTTCAAGTTACTCGAACATTTTCGAGTATTTTTGAAATGTATTTGGGCGGAGAAAATATTGGAAATTACAGACAAGATAGAGCTATTCTCGACAGCGATAATCCTTTTGGAACAAATTTTGATGCTTCAATAGTCTATGCGCCTATTTTTGGAAATATGTATTATGCAGGATTGCGATTTAAAATAAAATAGATTACAAACAATAAACAACTACAATTATGAAAAATATAATAATAGGAATGATGCTTTTTTTAGTTTCATTTTCAATACAAGCACAAGAGAAACAAAATAAAAATGCCAAATATGATATAACAGTTAATGGCAATTGTGAAATGTGTAAAAAAAGAATTGAAAATGCTGCTTTTTCAGTTTCAGGAGTAAAAAGTGCCGAATGGCATATTGACGATCATGTTTTGCATTTGATTATTAACGAAAAAAAATGCTCTATAATTGATGTAAAGAAAGCAATTGCAGAAGTCGGTCATGATACAGATGAGATTAAAGCCACCGAAGAACAATATCAAAAACTTCATGGTTGTTGCATGTATGAACGAGAATAACTGACATTAACGCTTCTTGATTTTTAAAATTTCCTAAAGATTAGTTAACGTTTTTTTTTATTCAAGATTTCTAAAAAAATAATGTTAAATTCACGCTCGAATTAAAAAAGCTAAAACATGAATAATTTTGATTGGATGCAGTTGTTGAATCCAGAGTTTTATATCACAATGACATTTGGTGGTATTCAGGTTGGATTATGGATCGTTTTATTTATTGTTTTTGCCGAAACTGGTTTGTTTGCTGGATTCTTTTTGCCAGGTGATAGTTTGCTTTTCTTAGCTGGAATCTACAGTAGAAGTCTAGTAGAAAACTTCACCATAATAGAGAGTGATTTTGTAAATGTTTTTTTTCTAGCTTTATTAGTGGCCATATCAGGTATTTTTGGTAACATGATAGGGTATTGGTTTGGTTCCAAAAGCGGTTATTATCTTTATAAAAAAGAAGATAGTTTTTGGTTTAAGAAAAAATATCTTCTTCAATCAAAGGATTTCTTCGAGAGATATGGAGGAAAAGCTATAATTTTTGCTCGTTTTTTACCTGTTTTCAGAACTTTTGCGCCAATAGTTGCAGGAATTGTTTTTATGGACAAAAAGAAATTTATGTTCTATAACATATTAAGTTCTTTTCTTTGGTCATTCACATTAATATTTTCAGGACATTATTTGTATGGGCTTTTCTTAACGGAATTTAATATTGATTTAAAACATCATATTGAGAAAATCATTATCATTATCATTTTAATTTCTACAGTTCCCGTAATTCTTAAAATGTTTAAAAAAGAGAAATCTAAAGCATAAAAAATCGCCTCAATTGAGGCGATTTTTGGAATTTGTTATTTAATTTTTTAGAATTTATAGCATTACATCATTCCTGGCATTCCTCCGCCCATTGGCATTCCTCCACCAGCGTTTTCATCTTTAATATCAATTAAAGCACATTCTGTAGTAAGTATCATTCCAGAAACAGAAGCTGCATTTTCTAAAGCAACGCGGGTTACTTTTTTAGGATCAATAATTCCAGCTTTTAGCATGTCAACATATTTATCTGTTTTGGCATTATAACCATAGTTATCTTTTCCTTCAGATACTTTTGCAACCACAACCGAACCTTCAAGTCCTGCATTTTCAACTATAGTTCTTAGAGGGCTTTCAATAGCTTTTGATACAATTTGAATTCCAGTCGCTTCATCAGCATTTTCCGCTTTTACTTTGTCTAATGCTTTCTTAGCTCTCAATAAAGCAACGCCACCACCTGCGACAATGCCTTCTTCAACAGCAGCACGTGTAGCATGTAATGCATCATCAACTCTGTCTTTTTTCTCTTTCATTTCAACTTCAGAGGCTGCACCAACATAAAGAACAGCAACACCGCCAGCCAATTTAGCTAAACGTTCTTGCAATTTTTCTCTATCATAGTCAGATGTAGTGGTTTCCATTTGTGCTTTGATTTGATTTACTCTATTTTTGATTAAATCTGCACTTCCAGCACCATTTACTAAAGTAGTATTGTCTTTGTCAATAGTCACTTTTTCCGCAGTTCCAAGCATTTCTAAAGTAGCATTTTCTAAGGTATAACCGCTTTCTTCCGAAATAACTGTTCCGCCAGTCAAGATTGCAATATCTTCTAACATCGCTTTTCTTCTATCTCCAAAACCTGGAGCTTTAACCGCAGCAATTTTTAATGCACCACGTAATTTGTTTACTACTAATGTTGATAAAGCTTCACCATCAACATCTTCCGCAATAATCACTAACGGTTTTCCTGATTGTGCAACAGGTTCTAAAACTGGTAGTAATTCTTTTAAAGAAGATACTTTTTTATCGTATAAAAGAATGTATGGATTTTCCAATTCTACATTCATTTTTTCTGGATTGGTAACAAAATAAGGAGATAAATAACCACGGTCAAATTGCATTCCTTCCACAACATCAACATAAGTATCAGTTCCTTTTGCTTCTTCAACAGTAATTACTCCTTCTTTGCCTACTTTTCCAAAAGCAGTAGCAATTAAATCACCAATAACTTCGTCATTATTTGCAGAAATTGATGCTACTTGTTTAATTTTATTTGAAGAACTTCCAACTTCTTTGGCTTGTTTTCCTAAGTCAGCAACAATAGCTTCAACGGCTTTGTCAATTCCTCTTTTTAAATCCATTGGGTTTGCACCAGCAGCAACGTTCTTTAAACCTTCTTTTACTATTGCTTGTGCCAAAACGGTAGCAGTTGTTGTTCCATCACCAGCTAAATCGTTGGTTTTTGATGCAACTTCTTTTACCATTTGCGCACCCATATTTTCCAATGGATCTTTTAATTCTATTTCTTTTGCAACAGAAACACCATCTTTTGTTACTGTTGGTCCTCCAAATGATTTTGAAATAATTACATTTCTACCTTTTGGTCCTAAGGTAACTTTTACTGCATTTGCTAATGCGTCAACGCCACGTTTTAATCCATCACGTGCTTCAATATCAAATTTTATGTCTTTTGCCATTTTGTTGTTTGTTTAAATTTCAGTCTTAATACTTAATTCTCAAAATCTTACTACTAATTAGATTATTGCTAAAATATCATCTTCTCTCATGATAAGATAATCTTTTCCATCGAACTTTAATTCCGTTCCAGCATATTTTCCATAAAGAACAGTATCACCAATTTTTACGGTCATTGGCTCATCTTTTTTACCTTTTCCTGCCGCAACTACAGTTCCTTTTTGTGGTTTTTCTTTTGCTGTATCTGGAATTATGATTCCTGAAGCAGTTTGTGTTTCAGCTGCTGCTGGTTCCACAATAACTCGGTCTGAAAGTGGTTTAATGTTTAATGCCATAGTTTTTATATTTAATTAAATTAAAAATTTATTAGTTGTTTTTGTTTTTTCAGAAATTGTGCCAAGCCTTTAAAACTGACACTTTTTACCAAAAAAAATGCCAACACTGACATGCTGGCATTATGTATTTTATAACTCTAGATTATTTTTGTCCTTCAGCAGGTGAAGCTGGAGTAGTAGAAGTTGCAGGTGCAACTGTTTTTGTATCTGCTGGCTTTGCAGGAGCTGCTTTTTCGGTTTCATCAATGATTTTTGAACTCGAATCGGATAAAGCACCACTGAAACTTAAACTTGATAACAATATTAATACGATTAAGACTGTTGCTAATGTCCAAGTACTTTTATCTAAAAAGTCTGAAGTTTTTTGAACACCACCCATTTGTGCTGATCCACCAAAGGATGAAGAAAGTCCGCCACCTTTTGGGTTTTGAACCATGATAACTACGATTAGTAAAAAACAAACGATGGTGATTAATACTAAAAAGATTGAAAATGTACTCATTACTAATTATTATTTTGTTGTAAAATCTTTATATCTAAAATTCGGTCTGCAAAGAAACTACTTTTTTCTGGATATTTCAAAATTAATATTTCATAAGCTTGAATTGCTTTTGTATATTTTTTTTGTTCTAAATAAACTCTAGCCAAAGTCTCGGTCATTAGATAGGAAGTGTCTTCTTCTCTATTTTCTTTTATAGCAATAGACTTTTCTTTGTCCATTGCTGGAATTTTTGGATTGGTCTCAATAAATTTATCAATCAAATCTATTTTTTTCTTTTTTTCTTCCGAAATAGGTTTGTCGTTGTCAGCTTCTTTATCTTCTCTTATTATTGGACTAAATCGCGCCAACTGCAACCATTCTTCAAAAGAATGTTTCTCATCTTTAGAAAACTCTAACGGTTTCCCAATTTCAAGTTTTTCAATTGCCAAACTTTCTTCTGGATTAGATTGTTGAATAGAACTTAAAATAGATTGTTCTAACGGATTTGAACTTTTATAACCGCTATTAACCACTACAATTTCACTTTCAACTACATGAATGTTCATTAATTCTTGTAATTTCTTTTCATACAAGCCTTTTTGAACCGCAACAAAATCATCTGAAGTGATAAAATCAAACAACATACTTCTATCTGTAGTATAGGCTGCCGAAACCTTTAAAGCATGATTGTATTTGTAGCTATCTTGATTATATAAATGCTTCAATCGCATCACACGTGCACTTTGAAAATAAGGAAATTCATCCATCACTTTCTCCAAAGATTCGGCATGCTTTTCATTGATAGCATCGGGTTTGTTAAGTAAATAAGTATAATCAGTTAAATTCAAAGTGTTTTGTTTTCAGATTTTAAAGATACATTTTTTTCAAAAACTACCATTTTGCTAATGATGCATTAAAAATATCTTGAGTGATTCGTTCAAATATTACATCTAGTGAACTTGTTAATTGTGAGCCAGCTAATGGTGTATCTGCTGGGAAATCATCATAAAATGAAAATTGTTTCTCAAAATTATCTTCTTCCTTATTTTTATTAGTAAATCGAACATTTACAGCAATGGTTAGTCTATTTTGAGCTGCTCTAATATCCGCAGTAGCAGTCATTGGTGTAACATTATAACGAACAATCTCACCTTCATAAACCAAGTCGCCATTGGTGTTTGTCAAGTTCAAATTGGTCTGATTTTGAATTAAATCTTGCAACCTCAAGGTAAAAGTTCGTTCAATTCCCGGTTCAATCAACTCGGCATTATTTAGAAAATAATTAACTTGAAAAGTTTTGGCATCAATTTTTCCAGTTCCAGTAAAATTATACACAGAACAGCTATTGATAACCAATACAACAAAAAGGAGTAAAATATATTTAGTGAATTTCATTAAAAGAAAATTTTTCAAAAGTAATTCTTTTTAATTTGGAATTATATCGCCTTGATAATAATAATGTTTTGATTCGATAGAATTTTCAAAAACATCAAGATAATAGTCATTTCTTGTTTGATTTACAGGCAAATTATTAGAATTAAAAGTATAATCGTAAGTATGATATTCTGGATCAACATCTAAATAACCTTGAGAAATAATATTATTTGCAGAAGATAAACTATCATAATAAAATTTTGGGTTGGTGATACTTTTAACTTTAAAAACAGGCATCAGAGCTTGTTTTAAAGGATTAACATTATTGTCAAATTCATAAAAAGTAAATATTTCTTGAAATGTATTTGTGTCATAACTGCTAAATGAAAACATATTATTTTCTATATAAATTGTATTATAGGTATACTCATAATAGTAGTCAGGATCATCATTTATAGCAGAAGAACTTTTCATTAAAAATTCTGAATTCAGATTACAGTTATAATTGTAAAATAGCCCATCAGAATCATAATATTTATTTTCTGTTGAATTGTAATTAAAGGGATTTCCGTTTATTTCAGAAATAATGTTGTTAGAACTATAGCTTATGTTTAAAGTTTGAGTAACGATACCATTTTCATAAATCAAATTTTGTATCACTTGATTGTTTGAATTGTAAACAAATTTTTCAAGTAATATCCCATTGGCATCTTTAATTTCTTCTAAAAAACCATTGGAATTAAAACACCACCTTTTTTCATAACTGGTTCCCGAAAAAAAATCTACTCTTTGAAGTAAATTAGGATTTATTACTGTTGAATTAGTAGAATCGTCATTATTACAAGAAACTAAAACAATAATAATAACAAACAAGGAAATTATATTTTTCATAAGTTTGATTTTATGAGTATAAATGTAACAAAAAACTACAAATCAAACTGCTTTATTTTTCTATAAAGTGTTCGTTCAGAAATCCCTAATTCATCGGCTGCAGCTTTTCGTTTTCCATTATGACGTTCCAAGGATTTTTTAATTAGTTCTATTTCTTTTTGTTCCAATTTTAAAACTTCTTCTTCTTCAACCGTTTCAGCGTCAAGGAAATTTTGATCTTCATCATCTTGATAATTGTCTTGAATTACAGGACTTTGAATTGGCAACGAACTTCTTCGTGGTTCTTCTTCGAACGAAATTTCACTGTCATTTGAACCATACACTTTCTGAATTAAACTCGGATTGATGTCTTGAATTTTCGTTCCGTTTTTAATCAATTCCAAAGTCAGTTTCTTCAAATCATTCAAGTCACTTTTCATGTCAAAAAGCACTTTGTACAATATATCTCTTTCGGTAGCAAAATCACTATCTGATTTTTTTCCACTAATTACTGATGGTAAATTAGAACTTTCCGTTGGTAAATACGATTGCAAAGTCGCCAAAGTAATATCTCTATTGGTTTCCAATACCGAAATTTGTTCCGCCACATTTCGCAACTGACGAATGTTTCCGCTCCAACGGTATTTCTGTAAAAAAGCAATCGCATCTTCACGCAATTTTATAGCTGGCATTTTATATTTATGAGCAAAATCAGCAGCAAATTTTCTAAATAGTAAATGAATGTCATCCTTTCTGTCACGTAATGGTGGCAACGGAATATCAACCGTACTCAATCGATAATACAAATCTTCTCTAAATTTCCCTTTTTCAATGGCATCAAACATATTCACATTTGTCGCCGCTACAATACGAACATTGGTTTTTTGTACTTGCGACGAGCCTACTTTGATGAACTCGCCATTTTCCAAAACACGCAACAAACGAACCTGAGTAGTCAAAGGCAATTCGCCTACTTCATCCAAAAAGATAGTTCCGCCATCAGCCACTTCAAAATACCCTTCACGAGTAGAAGTAGCACCCGTAAAAGCCCCTTTTTCATGACCAAATAATTCACTGTCAATCGTTCCTTCTGGAATGGCGCCACAGTTTACCGCAATATATTTCCCGTGTTTTCTGTGCGAAAGTGAATGGATAATTCTAGGAATGCTTTCCTTACCAACACCGCTTTCACCCACAACCAATACCGAAATATCAGTAGGCGCAACCTGAATGGCTTTTTCTATTGCACGATTTAGTTTTGGGTCATTCCCAATAATCTCAAATCGTTGTTTTATACTTTGAACTGATTCCATATTTTAAATGTAGCCACAAATTACACAAATTTTCACAAATTAGTTTTTGAAATTAAATCACCAATCGTTTACTAGCTAATGATTTGTTTTGAAAGTTTGCAATTATTCCAATTGGAGAATCTGCAAGTTTCATATAATTTAATGTTTGCGCTATATGTTCGTTATTAATCTCTTTAACTGATTTTATTTCCAAAATGATATCATCATAAACGATAAAATCCGCATAAAACTTATGTGGAAGCTTTATCCCTTTGTATTCTATTTCAAATTCCTTTTCGCGTTCAAAAGGAATTTTATTATTTCTAAATTCTAATTCCAGCGCATCTTTATACACAATTTCCAACAATCCTGGACCCAAAATTCTATGAACTTCCATACAAAGACCAATTATTGTATAGTTTTCATCTTTTTTATAATAATATTCCAAATTGTTATCCATTTAAAATGATATTTATTTGTGAAAATTTGTGTAATTTGTGGCTAAAAAAAAGCTCTAATTCATCTCCGAATACCCAACCGCTTCGCCAATCAAAGTCGCAGTAGTACAATCAGTAACTTTTACCAATACAAAATCTCCTGGCTTATAATCTCCTTTTGGAAAAACCGTAACCATGTTTTCAGAATTTCTTCCGCTCCAGTGTTTGTCTGATTTCTTAGATTCTTTTTCAATCAATATTTCAACGGTTTGCCCTAAGAAACGTTTGGTTCTTTTCTCGCTCAACACTTGTTGCAAATCAACAATATCTTGCAAACGTCTTTTCTTTACCTCTTCCGGAACATCATCTTCCATTTTTCTGGCAGCCAAAGTTCCCGGACGTTCAGAATATGCAAACATATATCCAAAATCATATTCCACATATTCCATCAAACTCAAGGTGTCCTGATGATCTTCTTCCGTTTCTGTTGGAAAGCCCGAAATCATATCCTGCGAAATAGAACAACCCGGAATAATTCTTTTGATTTTATCCACCAATGCCATGTATTCCTCACGCGTATGTTGTCGGTTCATTTCCTTCAAAATTCTCGTGCTTCCACTTTGAACCGGCAAATGAATATAATTACAAACATTATCATATTTAGCAATCACATGAAGCACTTCTTCATGCATATCCTGTGGATTCGAAGTCGAAAAACGAAAACGCATTTTAGGGAAAGCAATCGCACATTGTTCTAACAATTGAGCAAAATCAACCGCAGTAGCTTTTTGCATTTCGGTTGCTTTCACAAAATCTTTCTTCAGTCCGCCGCCATACCATAAATAACTATCCACATTTTGCCCTAGCAGACAAATCTCCTTAAATCCTCTATCCCACAAATCTTTGATTTCTTCCAAAATACTCTGCGGTTCACGGCTGCGTTCTCTACCACGAGTAAACGGTACCACACAAAACGTACACATATTATCACAACCACGCGTAATCGAAACAAATGCATTCACACCATTACTGTTCAAACGAACCGGTGCAATGTCGCCATAGGTTTCCTCTTTCGATAAAATCACGTTAATCGCATCTCTGCCTTCATCCACTTCCTTCAGCAAATTCGGCAAATCTTTATACGCATCCGGACCAACAACCATATCCACAATCTTCTCTTGCTCCAAAAATTGGTCTTTCAATCGCTCCGCCATACAACCCAAAACGCCCACTTTCATCCCTGGATTAATACTGCGTTTAATAGCGTTATATTTCTCCAAACGTTTTCTAACGGTTTGTTCGGCTTTGTCTCTAATCGAGCACGTATTTACCAAAACCAAATCCGCTTCCTCCAGGTTTTGCGTAGTGTTATAACCTTGTTCGGTCAAAATGGAAGCCACAATCTCACTGTCCGAAAAATTCATCGCACAGCCATAGCTTTCTATAAAAAGTTTTTTGGTGTTTTCTGCCTTTTGTTCCAAAACCAAGCTCGTGCCTTGTTTCTTCTCGTCTAATTCCTTTTCCATAAAATAATTTCGATTAAATCGGGTAGCAAAGATAATACTAAATTTATTTATATGACAAGATGGCAGACAAGGTTTAACAAAGATTTTGATAAATATTTTTAACTGTTGTTGTTTTATTTAAACCGTTTTATCCATGGCAATCCAATTTGTAACTGTTATTCCATTCTTACAATTAACATCTCCTCTTTTAGTTGTGTTCATATTAATTTTATAATATGCAGCCACCATTCTAGTAACATAATCTTGAGTTATATCTGAACAATATTTTTGTCTTTCACAAAAATTCAATATGTTTTTTATACTTACTTCTAATCATTATCTACTTGATACATCAAGAATCTTTTAAATCCGTGTAATCTGTGGCTAATAATTCACCACAATAGTGAGTCACCCAAGAAAAATTTGTGCAAATTGGTGTAATTTGTGGCTAATCCATCCCAATAAAATTTCAATTAGTGGAAGTATATTTTTCGTCTAACGAAAACATTTTATTAGTAAAACGGTTCTCTTGTGCTCATCGTGCCTGCTTTGTACGCATCATTTTTATATAAAATCCAACCTTTTATCGTGAAAAAACAGCAAGTAATCGGATTTTTAAAAAAAACTAGTACATTTGTCCACACAAACTACAGACATATGGCAAAGAACTTAGTAATCGTTGAGTCACCCGCAAAGGCAAAAACTATCGAAAAATTTCTCGGAAAAGACTTCCAAGTCGAATCAAGTTATGGTCACATAGCCGATTTGCCTTCCAAAGAAATTGGCGTAGATGTATTAAATGGTTTCAAACCAAAATACGAAGTCTCGTCTGATAAAAAAGCCTTAGTCAAAAAACTCAAAGATTTATCTAAATCAGCCGAAACAGTGTGGTTAGCTTCCGATGAAGACCGCGAAGGAGAAGCCATTTCGTGGCATCTTGCGGAAGAACTAAAATTGGATAAGTCTAAAACAAAACGTATTGTTTTCCACGAGATCACCAAGAACGCGATTCTAAAAGCCATCGATAATCCTCGCGAAATTGATTATAATTTGGTCAACGCACAACAGGCACGTCGTGTATTAGATAGGCTAGTGGGTTACGAACTTTCCCCAGTTCTGTGGAAGAAAGTAAAAGGAGGTTTGTCTGCCGGTAGAGTACAATCGGTTTCAGTGCGTTTAATAGTAGAGCGCGAAAAAGAAATCCAAGACTTCAAACCAGTTGCATCCTATTCCGTTTCTGCCGAATTTACAAATGCCGCAGGAAAAATTGTTAAAGCCAAATTACCAAAAAACTTCGCTACCAAAAAAGAAGCCGAAGATTTTCTAAATAAAAGCATCGGTTCCAATTATAAAGTAGCCGATTTAGAAACAAAACCAACAAAAAAATCACCAGCAGCACCGTTTACCACATCAACGTTACAACAGGAAGCCTCACGTAAACTGTACTTACCCGTAGGCATCACCATGCAAATCGCACAACGCCTCTACGAAGCCGGATTGATTACCTATATGAGAACCGACAGTGTAAACCTTTCCAAAGAAGCGTCAGAAGCTGCACAAGCCGAAATCATTCGCTCTTACGGAAAAGAATATTCCAAACCTAGAACCTTTGCCACCAAAAGTAAAGGCGCACAAGAAGCACACGAAGCCATCCGTCCTACCGATATGTCATTGCACACCGTAAACATCGATAGAGACCAAGCACGCTTATACGATTTGATTTGGAAAAGAACATTAGCCTCACAAATGAGCGATGCCGAATTAGAACGAACCAACGTTAAAATAGCTGCCGATAAGCACAACGAATTATTTAATGCATCGGGAGAAGTAATCAAATTCGAAGGTTTCCTAAAAGTGTATCTTGAAGGAAACGACGATGAAGATGAAGAACAAGAAGGAATGTTGCCCGCTTTGAAAGTCAACGAAAAGTTAACCAATACTGTTATTACTGCCAAAGAACGCTTTACACAAGCACCAAGCCGCTACACAGAAGCATCTTTAGTAAAGAAATTAGAAGAATTAGGCATTGGCCGTCCATCGACCTATGCGCCAACCATATCAACCATCATCGCAAGAACCTATGTAGAAAAAGGTTCTAATGAAGGTAGCGAACGAAAATACAACCAACTTACTCTAAAGAATAACGAAGTAAAAAGTCAAATCCTTTCAGAAATGACAGGTTCCGATAAAGGAAAGTTAGTCCCAACCGATATTGGTACTATCGTGAATGACTTCTTGGTAAAGAATTTCTCAGCCATTCTAGATTATAACTTCACCGCAAAAGTAGAACAAGATTTCGACGAAATTGCCGAAGGAAATATAGATTGGGCAAAGATGATGCAGGAGTTCTACGATAAGTTCCATCCAAATGTAAAAGAAGTAGAAGAAAATGCCGACAGAGAAAGTGGTGAACGTATTTTAGGAACTGATCCAAAATCAGGAAAAACGATATTAGTTCGTTTAGGAAAGTTTGGTCCAATGGCACAAATAGGTGAAGCTGATGATGACGAAAAGCAATTCGCTAGTTTAATGCCCGATCAAAATATATCCACCATTTCTTTAGAAGAAGCCTTGAATTTATTTTTATTACCAAAACAATTAGGCGACTATAAGGGAGAAGAAATAGAAGTAAACAATGGTCGTTTTGGACCTTATGTTCGCTTCGGAAAACAATTTATATCACTCCCAAAAGGCGAAGATCCAATGAACATAACCTTGGAACGAGCACAAGAATTAATCAACGAAAAGATTAAAGCCGATGCGCCAATAGCAGCATACAAAGGTAAGGATGTCCAAAAAGGAGTAGGTCGCTTTGGTCCTTTCTTAAAATGGAATGGTATATTTATTAATGTTAGCAAAAAATACAACTTTGATAATTTAACCCAATCAGATATTAACGAACTTATTGAAGATAAAATTCAAAAAGACATTGATAAAGTCATCCACAACTGGGAATCCGAAGGAATAAAAGTAGAGAAAGCACGATGGGGAAGATCTGTTATTACTAAAGGTAAAATCAAAATTGAATTGAGTAAAGATATTGATGCAGCTGCAATGACACTTGAAGATGTAAAAGAATTAATCGAAAAGAAAGCACCCGCTAAGAAAACGGCAACCAAAAAGAAAGCCGCGCCAAAAAAAGCAACCGCTAAAAAGAAATAATACATGGAATTCGATTTTTTGTCACCCGTAGATAGCGAAATTGTTCAGTTTGTAGCCAAACTGTCCAGTCAAAACCTAGGCAATAAAGTTAGTTTTCATACGGATAAGGATTTTCCTGATTTGGATAAAATTAAAATTGCCCTACTAGGAGTTCCTGAAAACAGAGGCGATTTTAATACTTATGAAGAAGTTAATTTACATTTCATTAGAAAAGAATTTTATAAACTTTATCCAGGCAATTGGCAAAGCGATATAGCTGATTTAGGAGATATTCTTCCTGGTAATTCAGTAGAAGATACTTTTTTTGCACTACAAAAAGTAGTTTCTGTATTGTTGAAGAAACAAATTATCCCAATAATATTAGGTGGAAGCCAAGATTTAACCTACCCACTATATCGTGCTTATGATAAATTAGAACAAATGGTAAACTTAGTTGCTGTTGATTCTAAATTTGACATAGGAAAACCAGATGAAGAAATATCATCTAATTCTTATTTAGGTAAAATTATAATCGATGAACCAAATAATCTTTTCAACTACTGTAATATTGGGTTTCAAACCTATTTTAATTCACAAGAAGAAATAGATTTAATCGAAAAACTCTATTTCGACGCCTACCGATTGGGTGAAATATCGAATAACATAACCCTTGCAGAGCCAGTATTGAGAGATGCAGATTTAGTTTCAATAGATTTAACAACCGTAAAGTCATCAGATTCGGGAAATTTATATAACTTTACACCCAATGGATTTAATGGAAAAGAAATATGTAGCCTAGCTAGATATTCAGGTATAAGTGATAAAGTGTCCTGTTTGGGTATTTTTAATCACAACAATACTAAAGAAGAAGCTGTCTTAATCGCTCAAATGGTTTGGTATTTTGTCGAAGGTGTTAATTTTAGGTCAAATGAATATCCATTTACATCAAAAGATAACTATTCAAAGTATATTGTTCCTTTAGAAGAAGAAGAAATCATCTTTTATAAGAGCAATAAAACCGAGCGTTGGTGGATAGAAATACCTTTTTTTTCAAATTTGCACAATAAATTGAAAAAAAATACGTTATTACCTTGTTCACAAGAAGAATATTTAACAGCGTGTAACCAAGAAATACCTGAAAGATGGTGGAAAGCACAACGAAAAAATATAATATAGAAAATATTTAAGTTACAAAATTAATAAAAATCTGTTTTAAAATAGAAAAAAGATTACAAAAACAACAATAAAACGCACTTTATCGATGTTTTTTTGCTTTTTATCGATAATAAATTTTTTTAATTCAAAAATTAATTTTAGTTTTGTCCTGTTAATTAATTTTTACATTAATAATTGTTTTTTTAAAAAATATTAAATAGGTTTACGCCCTTAAAAAATTGAGTATTCAAATAACCCCAATTTATATGAAGAAGTTCATCGCATTTGCATCTGTTTTAGCTTTATTAACAAGCTGTGGACGATCTAACGACAAAGGAGAGTTAGTAGGTGTTAAAGGAAAAAAATGGAACCCAGAGAAACCATATGGTATGACTTTGATACCTGGAGGCGCATTCATCATGGGTAAATCAGATGATGATTTAGCCAACGTGCAGGATGCTCCAACCAAAACAGTAACAGTTCGATCTTTTTATATGGATGAAACTGAAATTACTAACAGCGAATACCGTCAATTTGTCGAATGGGTTAAAGACTCAATTATTAGAGTTCGTTTAGCGATTCTTGCTGATGAAGTTGGTCAAACAGCTGGTTCAGGAGGAAAAGGAAAATCAGCAGGAAGTATTGGCGACTTTGCTTTTAATGATTCTGATCCTTCAAAAATGACTCCGTACGATAAATATATGTATGAGAATTATTATAGTGTAGGAACTGATGATGATCCTTATGCGGGTAGAAGATTAAACAAAAAAGTAAAATTAATCACAGATACTAGTAAATATCCTGATGAGTATTATACAGAGGTGATGGATACTATGTATCTTCCATTAGCGGAATCTTTTAATGGTTTAAGAACTATTGATGTTACAAAATTAAAATTCCGTTATTCTTGGATGGATATTCAAGCAGCGGCAAAAGCCAAAGTAGGAAAAAGAAGTTCTTTTATTAAAACAGAGCAGCAACAAGTTTATCCAGATACAACTGTTTGGATTAAGGATTTTGCTTATTCATACAATGAACCAATGCATAATGATTATTTTTGGCATCAAGCATACAGTGAATACCCAGTTGTTGGTGTTTCATGGAAACAAGCCAAAGCATTTTGTGCATGGAGAACTTTAAATAAGAATGCATATATCAAATCTAAAAAGAAGAAGCAAGACTTGACTAATTCATTCCGTTTGCCAACTGAAGCTGAATGGGAGTACGCTGCTAGAGGTGGATTAGAGTCAGGTACTTTCCCTTGGGGTGGTCCTTATGCTAAAAATGATAGAGGTTGTTTCTTAGCAAACTTTAAACCAAATAGAGGAGATTATGCTGCCGATCAAGCTTTATATACCGTTGAAGCCAAATCGTATGAGCCAAATGGATACAATCTTTATAACATGGCAGGAAACGTTGCGGAATGGACAGATTCCTCTTATGATGCTGCGGCTTATGAATATGTTTCATCAATGAATCCAAATGTTCCAGACACAAAGAACATGCGTAAAGTGGTTCGTGGTGGATCTTGGAAAGATGTTGCCTATTTCTTGCAAGTTGCTACTAGAGATTTTGAATATGCAGATACCGCAAGAAGCTATATTGGTTTCAGAACTGTTCAAGATTACATGGGAACACAAGTGACTGGTAAAGCTGGCGCACCTAGAAAATAATTTTTAACCAACTTTAAATATTAAAACTTAACTAACTAAAAAATTTATTATTATGGCATTATTAAGCAAAAAAACTATGAATTTCGCTTACGGTATGGGAGCGGCAGTTGTAATCATTGGAGCATTATTCAAATTGATGCACTGGCCAGGAGCAAGTGCGATGCTTATTATTGGATTGGGTACAGAAGCTCTAATTTTTGGATTGTCAGCTTTTGATCCAGTAGATACAGAATTAGATTGGTCTTTAGTATATCCAGAATTGGCCGGAGGTCAAGCTAAAGCAAAAGACAAAAAAGAAGATCCAAAAGATGCTCAAGGACTATTGTCACAAAAATTAGATAACATGTTGAAAGAAGCTAAAATTGACGGAGAGTTGATGGCAAGTTTAGGAAACAGTATTAAAAATTTTGAAGGTGCAGCAAAAGCAATTTCTCCAACAGTAGATTCAGTGGCTTCTACTAAAAAATATGCTGAAGAAATGACCAAAGCGGCAGAGCAATTACAAACATTAAACGGATTATATCAAGTACAACTTCAAAGTGCTGAGAGAAATGCTAAAATCAACGAAGAGGTAGCTGAGAATAATTTAAAATTAAAAGATCAAATGCAATCATTAACTTCTAACTTGTCTTCATTAAACAATGTATACGGTGGAATGTTAACAGCAATGAGTAATAGATAATTAGTTTTATAACTATATATTTTAAAAGAATAATAATTTAAACTAATTAGAAAAAATGGCAGGAGGAAAATTAACCCCTAGACAGAAGATGATTAACCTGATGTACTTGGTTTTCATCGCAATGTTGGCATTAAATATGTCAAAAGAAGTATTATCTGCTTTTGGTATTTTAAATAATAAAATTATTGAGTCAAACTCAGTAGCAGATGCAAGAAATCAATCTTCATTTGAACAATTAGCTCAAAAAGCACAAGAGCAACCATTACAATATGGACCAAAAAAGGATAAAGTTCAAAAAATTAGAGCTTTGTGTAAAGACTTTTCAACTTATGTTGAAAGCATGAAAACAGAATTCACAAAAGAACTTGTTCGTGATGCTGATGGTAACCTTCCATTTGAAGCAATGGATAAAGGTGATATGGTGGATCAAAAATGGTTCAATGGTGATAAACCATCCAAAGATGGTCAAGTATTTTTAGATAAAATGTCTAATTTTGTTACTCAAGTTAAACAAATTGGAGGTAGTTCTATAGCAGATTCTGAGATGAAAAAAATCCAAAAGAGATTTGCTACTGAGCCAGTTAAGTCAAAAAATGCGGGAACAACTTTAGGTTGGTTAGACTATAACTTTAAAGGTTTTCCTTTGATTGCAACAGTTACTAAATTGTCTCAATTACAAGCAGATATTAAAACAACAGAAAGTGATATTATTTCTGGAATGTTTCAATCAGACCTTGTTGCAGCAGCATCTTTAACCGCTTATCAACCAATTGTGGTTCCTGATAAAACTGCATTTTTTCAAGGAGAGTCTGTTACTGGAAAAATTGTCTTAGGTAAATTTGATCCTAATTTAGTTGCTAAATCAGTTATTGTCAATGGTTCTGCCGTGAAGGCTGAAGCAGGACAAGCTAATTTCTCTTTTGGAGCAGGAAATGTTGGTGAACATGAAATTACCGGTTCATTTAATTTTGATGAAGGAGGTAAAGTAGTTAGTTTACCTATTAAAGGTAACTATGTAGTAGTTCCTCAACCTAAATCGGCTAATATCTCTGCTGATAAAATGAATGTTGTTTACAGAGGTTTACCTAACCCGATGACAATTTCATTTGCAGGAATTTCAGATGATAAAGTTACTGCTTCTGCTCCTGGATTATCAAGATCAACAGGTGCTGGAAAATATAATTTAAATCCTCAGTCTGGAACTGAAGTTACAGTTAGTGTTACTGCTAAATTGCCTGATGGTAAGCCTGTGTCAGATAAAAAATCATTCCGTATTAAAAATATTCCTGCTCCTGCAGGTGCTATTGGAGGTCAAACAGGAGTTACAAAAGGTGCTAAGTCACGTTTAGAAGTTTCTCAGATTTCTGCAAAACTAGAAGATTTTTTATATGATTTAGATTTCCAAGTGACTCAGTTTACTTTTAAAGTTCCAGGACAGCCTGCTATTGTTGTTAATGGCGATAGAGTTGATGGAAGATGTAAAGCTGCATTAGCAAGAGTTACAAGAGGTGATCAAGTTACCGTTTCAGATATTAAAACCAAAGTTACAGGAGCAAGTATTATTGTACCAACAGCAGCACCTGTAATTTACGAAATACAATAAAATTTGAGTTAATACCTACTTAAATAACTTATAATTAAAAACATGAAAATTAAAAATCTTTTATACGGTGCATTTTTGCTTGCAGGTTCAATTACTGTTTCTGCACAGTCAAATCTGTTAAATGCCAAAACTCCTGAGGAGATTGGTAAAAAAACAGCTGCTCAGATGATTTCTGACAATGACAAACCGCTTCCATACGGCTATGTGCATGATAGAGATGTGTTGATGGGTAAAACAATTTGGGAATTTATCGATATAGATGAGCGTATAAACTTTCCTCTATACTATCCAATTGATACCGCTTTTGTAGGCAAAGAAAGAAGATCTTTATTTGATGTTTTGGTTAAAAACATTAAGAACGGTAAAATAAAAGAAGTTTACGCTGATGATTATTTCAATACCAAGAAAACTATAAATGATATGAGTTCATCATTTACCTATATTGATACAATTCAAGCTGGATTTGATGAAATTAATAACTATTATGATGATTATAAATCAGGTAAAAAAGTTTTAGATCCTCAGTTTATAAACAAACAAGATTTAACTGCGCAAGATATATCTGGTTATAGAATTAAAGGTTACTGGTATTTTGACAAACGTCAAGGAGAATTAAAATATAGATTATTGGCGCTTTGTCCAGTAACTCCTGAAGCACGTGATATTGGAAAAGATAATCCAGACGTTATTGATTTGTTTTGGGTGTATTTTCCAGCAATCAGAGATGTACTTCATGAAGCCAAAGCGTTTAATGATAAAAACTCAGCCATGCCAATTACATTTGACCATTTGTTAAATTCAAGGCGTTTTAACGGAGTAATTTATAAAGAAGAAAACGTTTATGGTGATAGAGAAGTTCAACAATACATGAAAGACAATTCTCAAAACCAACTTTTAGAGTCAGAACGTATCAAGGAAAAAATTCGTAGTTTCGAATCAGATATGTGGAATTACTAAAATAAATTTTATAAAATAATATAAAACTCTCATCTTTATGGTGAGAGTTTTTTTATTTCAAAATAATGATAGATTATATAATTATTGGTTCAGGTTTGGCTGGAATTGCTTTTGCTGAAACTCTTTTGCAAAACAATAAGTCATTTATTGTTTTTGATGATGAATCTCAGAATTCTTCTAAAATTGCAGGTGGATTATACAATCCTGTAATTTTAAAACGGTTTAGTGAGGTTTGGAATGCTAAAGAACAACTTGCTATTGCCGATGTTTTTTATAAAAACATTGAAAAAAAAATTGCAACTCAAGTAGACTTTAAAACGCCTATTTATAGAAAATTTTTCTCAATAGAAGAACAAAATAATTGGTTTTCAGCTTCGGATAAACCAAATCTTTTACCTTTTTTATCGACGAATTTAGTACATAAAGTTTTCAAAGGTATTGATTCACCATTTGGTTATGGAGAAGTTTTACATTCCGGATTTGTTGATACAGCCATTTTAATTAATAAATATCATGGCTATTTAGAACAAAAGTCTTTTTTAGTTAAGGAACGATTTGATTATTCACAACTGCAACAATCAGACAATCATATTCAGTATAAAGATTTCAAAGCAAGTCACATTGTCTTCGCTGAAGGATTTGGAATGCATTCTAATCCATTTTTTAAGTATTTACCACTAGATGGAACAAAAGGTGAATTGTTTATAATTAAAGCACCAGATTTGGATTTGGATGTTATTGTAAATACAAGTGTATTTATTTTACCTCTAGGAAACGATTTGTTCAAAGTAGGAGCAACATACAATTGGAAAGACAAAACAGTTTTTCCAACTGAAGAAGGTAAGAAGGAACTTGTTGAACGAATAAAGGAAATTCTTTCTTGCGAATTTCAAATTATTCAGCATTTTGCTGGAGTTCGTCCAACAGTTAATGATAGAAGACCATTACTTGGCTCACATCCAAAACATAAAAACCTATTCATTTTAAACGGACTTGGAACACGTGGAGTAATGCTTGCTCCAGCTATGGCAATAGAATTATACAACCATATTGAAAAAAATAAACCCTTAGACAAAACAATTGATATTAACCGTTATGTTTCTTTTTTGACTCAGGATTAAAGTGTACAAACATATTAATGTAAATATTTCTAGATAGTCTCGCAGTTATTGGAGTTAATAAAATTAAAGCTGCTATAATTGCGATAAAAGATTCAAATAATTCTAAACCAATAACAACTTTTGCAACGATAAAAGTAGCAATACCAATAGCTACGGTTAATCCATAACTAACATACATGGCGCCATAAAAAAATGATGGTTCAAGATTATAATGTAATTCGCAATGACCACATTTTTCATGCATTTGATACAATTTTGATAAATGATACGGGTTTTTTTCCAAATACATGCTTTCTTCTTGACATCTTGGACAACTTCCTGTTAAAATACTATATAGTTTGGATCCTTTTTTTAACATTTGCAAAAATTTTATACAAAGGTAATCTTATTATAAAATTATCAATGTAACATTTGTAACAATTATATGCTAAATATTCATAATTTATCGGTTTCTTTTGGTGGTACGTTTCTGTTTGAAGAAGTTACGTTCCGACTTGGTTCAGGCGACAGAGTAGGACTAGTTGGTAAGAACGGTGCCGGAAAATCAACCATGCTCAAAATATTAGCTGGCGATTTTAAACCCGATTCTGGTCAAATTGCTACTGAAAAGGAAGTGCGTATGGGTTTTCTACGTCAGGATATCGATTTTGAAGTCGGTAGAACTGTTCTTGAAGAAGCCTATGAAGCATTTACAGAAATAAAAAGAGTAGAGCGAAAACTAGAAGAAATAAATCATCAACTTGTTACACGAACTGATTATGAAAGTGAAGACTATTCACAAATCATAGAACAATTATCTGATTATACACATCAATTTGAAATTTTAGGCGGTTATAATTATGTAGGCGATACCGAAAAAATTCTTCTTGGATTAGGTTTTAAACGTGAAGATTTCAATAATCAAACCGATACTTTTTCTGGTGGATGGAGAATGCGTATCGAATTAGCTAAATTGTTATTGCAATCAAATGATATTTTGCTACTCGATGAACCAACCAACCACTTAGATATTGAAAGTATTATTTGGCTTGAAAGTTTCCTTAGAAATTTCCCTGGTGTTGTGGTAATCGTTTCTCACGATAAAATGTTTTTGGATAATGTAACCAACCGAACTATTGAAATTTCATTAGGAAAAGCTTACGATTTCAATAAGCCTTATTCGCAATATTTAGTGTTACGTGAAGAAATTCGCGAAAAGCAATTGGCTACTCAAAAAAATCAAGCCAAAAAAATTGAAGAAACCGAAAAGTTAATTGAAAAATTTCGTGCCAAAGCCAGCAAAGCTTCCATGGCGCAATCATTAATTAAAAAACTTGACAAAGTAGAACGTATAGAAGTAGATGAAGACGATAATTCGGTTATGAATATATCCTTTCCAGTTTCTCAAACGCCTGGTCGTGTTGTTATAGAAGCCGAGCATGTAACCAAAGCGTATGGTGATAAAGTGATTTTAAAAGACATTTCACTTTTGGTAGAGCGTGGAAGTAAAATTGCTTTTGTGGGTCAAAATGGTCAAGGAAAATCAACATTTATTAAAGCCATTGTTAACGAATTCAAATACGACGGAACGATAAAACTAGGGCATAATGTTCAACTTGGGTATTTTGCTCAAAATCAGGCAGAATATTTAGATGGCGAAATTACGTTATTAGAAACTATGATTAATGCGGCAACAGATACCAATCGTTCCAAAGTTCGCGACATGTTGGGTTCATTCTTGTTTCGTGGTGATGATGTTGAAAAGAAAGTAAAAGTGCTTTCTGGTGGCGAAAGAAACCGTTTGGCGTTGTGTAAATTGTTACTACAACCTATCAATGTCTTGTTAATGGATGAACCAACCAATCACTTAGACATCAAATCAAAAAATGTTTTGAAAGCAGCGTTAAATAAATTTGAAGGAACATTGCTTTTAGTATCTCACGATAGAGATTTTCTTCAAGGAATGGCAAACACGGTTTATGAATTTAAAGATCAAAAAATAAGAGAATATCTTGGCGATATCAATTTCTTCCTTGAGCAAAGAAACGCTATGAATATGCGTGAAATTGAAAAAAAGGATGTTGTAAAAGAAACTCCAAAAGTTGAAAAGAAAAATCTTTCCTTCGAAGAACAAAAAGCGCAAAAATCGCTTCAAAATCGTTTAAGTAAAGTTGAAAGTCAAATCCAACAATTGGAAAAAGACATTCAGCACGACGATAGAGAATTAGCGTCAAATTATGACAAACACATCGAAAACGCTAGTTTTTTTGCAGCCTATGAAAAGAAAAAAGTAGAGTTGGAAAAACTACTTGCGGAATGGGAAGAAATTCAATTAGAAATCGAAAGTTAATATTTATTTAAACGGATGTCGTTGTTGCCAAGCCAATGTTGGTTCTAATTTCGGGAAGATTTTAGGCATAAACTTGTTGATGAATGAATTGGTGTGAAAAATAAACCCCGACATCATTATCGGTTCCGCACCAATAGAACTTTTGATTTCCAACGCTGTTCTTCCGAAGATTATTTTTTTAAATTGATGTTCAATACCAAAAGCGGTCATGTTATACAACATATTCAAATACAACATTTTTTCTTTTTGTATTTGTTCGTCATAACCAAGAAAATACGTTTCCAAAACTTCGCCATTGAGTAAAAGCGAATGAAAACCTATCAATTCATTTTCTAAAAAATAACCGACCATTACAAATCGATTGCCACATTGTTTTTTAAAAACAGTAAAATGATCTTCGGCTAAGAAAAAAGTATTAAAAGGTGCATTTTTGGCAACATGATGATACAATTCATAAATCCGTTTTTCCTGTTCAATGATTTCTTGGGTTGTCAACTCTCTAGTAACAATACCTTCTGATTTTTTTCGGCAACGTTTGTATTGGTCTCTGTATTTTTTTGAAAATGCGCTAACATAATCAGCTTCAGTTTTCCAGTTTTTATCCAATTCAAAAATCATATTGGGTTGCGTGTTGAACTCATAAATTGTGGCAAAACCATAATGCTGCAATTCGGTAGCCGATTTTTTATAGAAATCTTTAAACGATACAATATGAATTTTAATCTTTTTAGTTTTAAAATAAGCAATCAATGTTTGAGAGCAATTTAAGAGAATTTCACTAATACAATTAAATTCCATCGGCTTTGAAAACACAAACCCATTTTGACCCGTAATCATATTATTTCCAAGAAACAAAGCATGAGAAGCGAAATTCTTAAATATAAAATTCCGTATGTAAGTTTTCAAACATTTATCACGTTCGCCAAAAGATTCTAATTTGTTTAAATCCAAATATTGCGCCAATGCAACACCAATTAATTGTTGGTGTTCAAAGATTCCAATATAAAAGCATTCCATATTGGTAGGAGCAGACTGTTCTAAAACGTGTAAGTATGGAGTTTGTAAAAAAGCATTCGATTGGGAAACAATATCCCATTCCTTTGGAAGTTCGTTTACCGTTTTAAATATAGAGAAAGTAATGTCTTGGTTCAAATCAACTATTTATGTTTTCAAAAGTAATTAAATAATGCAGTGTTTTAGAAACATTATTTTATATTTAACTAATTTTAAATGAAGAAAACCATGAAACCATTTTCAAATTCAGAAATAGAAGAAGCATTAAAAAAAGTAAACGGTTGGAACTATACTGAGGCTAAAATTCAAAAAAAGTACCAATTCAAAGATTTCAGTGAAGCATTAAGTTTTTTAATAAGGGTTGGAATCTTAGCCGAAAAACAAAACCATCATCCCGAAATTTGGAACGTTTATAATAAGGTAACACTCTCTTTAAACACACACGATGCAAACGGAATTACCGAAAAAGATTTTAAACTAGCGGAAAGCATAGATAAGCTATAAAAAATCGCTCTTAAACTAAGAGCGATTTTCTTTATTAATTAAACCCATCCACAAACGATGGCACCAATTATAATCATACAAACAGTCCAATAACCAGAATGAATAAAGATGTATTTCCACGATTTGCGTTCAAAAAGTCCGTTAATAGCAATCATTGGAAAAGCCAAGAAGATTCCAGTCATAAATCCATGCAATGCACCGTGCTTGTATGTTCTATAAGCATTGCCATAATCAGCCATAAAATCGACATACGATTGTTTTGCAGTAGTTACATCACCACCAATCATGCCTAATGCGCCAAATTGGTGAATAACTAACACTTGCATAATCATTGCAAATAGTAAGGAAAAAATAATCGTCAATCCGAAGATTTTCAACATATTTCCTTTTTTCATTTCTTCTTCAGAAAATCCATTTTCCTTCATCCAGACTTTTCCAAACAAAGGACCATACCATACAAAGCCAACTATTAATGTTGACAAAGCAGCAACTAAAATTGCTAAAAAATTCATTTCCATATTTAATATGTTTAATTGGTTAGTAATTCAAATGTATTAAAAAAACATTTTACTACAAACAAATAATAAGCTATCCTTTTTTATTAAAATCATAAGAAAAATATAGATAAAAAATATTAAAAAATGTATTTCATCGATTTTATTTGTTTTTAAACGATGTTCTGTATAGTTTTACACCGTCATAACAACCAAATCTTATATGATATGAAAACTATATTTACTTACATTTCCGTAATGCTTGTTTCGGTTTCTGTTTTTGCAGAAATATCCAAAACAGAAAAAAATGCACTGATTAAGTTGTACAAATCAACCAATGGTGCAAAATGGACAAACACTTGGGATTTAAAAGCAGCACCAACTACATGGTATGGCGTTGAAATTAAAGACGACAAAGTGGTTTCATTAAAATTAATGAATAACAACCTAGCAGGAAATTTGCCTAACGAATTAGGGAATTTAACCAGTCTAGTGGAAATCAATTTTTTCCGCAACTACATTACTGGTGTTTTGCCAGCTACTTTAGGAAATCTAAAAAGCCTAACGCATTTGAATGTGGCATTCAATCAAGTATCAGGTAGCTTGCCAGAATCACTTGGAAATGCTACACAGCTTCAATCAATCGAATTGCACATGAACCGTTTAAATGGTCAATTACCAACAAGCATTGGAACTTTAAGCAGTTTAGAAACATTGTCTTTATTCAATAACGAAATCGAAGGCGAAATTCCATCAAGCTACTATCAATTAAAAGCATTAAAAGTACTTTTATTAAGCAGCAACAAATTAGTGGGTGCTCTAAGTCCCGATGTAGCAAATCTTACATCATTAGAAAACCTTAGTTTGTTTGAAAACAAAATGGATGGTCAAGTGCCATTTGATTTAGAGAAATTGCACAACTTAAAAGAAATGAATATCTCTTATAACATGTTCAACGGGTTAGTATCTAGAAATTTAGCCAAATTAGATACGCTAAACATGACCATGATAAATGAGCAAGGTGTAGCAACTACACTAAAAATCAGCATTGATAAAAACTCTGCCTACGCTGCAGACGAATAAAAATACGTTCTTATGATTGTAATTAATTTTGTTGGGTTAACAAAATGTAAAAAGTCTCGAGCAATCGAGACTTTTTTATGTTTACTACGTTCAGTAATTATTCAGCAGCTACCAACTTTGAAGCACTTCTATACAAAAACTGATTATAAATATGACGTCTAGCAAAACGACTTGGCGATTCTGCATTAATCATTTTTACATATGTGTTTTTAGGAATTCCAAAATACTCATAAGTACTACCATCCAAAAAAGTAACATACAACACACCTTTTTCAAAATAAAAATCTTCAATTGCCGAAGTAGAAGTTGTAGCAGTATAAGCCGCTTTAGTTTTCTCCAAAGTCTCAGGAGCAATACTTACAAGAAAGTGATACGCTTCTATAATCAATAAACTTTTTTCTTCAGCAGCCAGTTTTTCAGCTTCATCCGTAAATTTATCAGGATGACAATCCTTCACACAGTTACGATAAACAGTTTTTAATTCTTTTAAAGTAGCAGTCTTAGTAACTTCTAATAAAGCGCGATACTCTGCAATTTTCTTTGTATTCATCTTTGTAATGCTTTGCCTTTCAGCTTTTTTAAATTTTCGGCAAAGGTAAACTTTCTTTTTACATAAAATAATAAATCACAATCCAATATTAATTAATAATTTAGGACTATGAAAAAAGCATTTTTTTTTATAGCCTTTTCAGCAATGATATTGCTCTTGCAATCTTGTAAAAAACATTCAGAACCAAGTACTGAGACCAATAGCGTATATACTAACAACATAAATAAAGGCCTTGAAAAACACAACCTTCAGCAACTAGACAGTGCTTTTTACTATTACAATCAAGCAAGCCAATCGGCTTATGATGGCGATTCAAAAGCCTATGCGTTATTTCAAATAGCAACCATTCAACAACAAGTAGGCGACTTTTACGGAAGCGAAGAAACCGCTATTGACGCACTCAAACAAGCAAAATCAAACCTTTATGCACCCTATTTATACAATCTTTTAGGCATTGCATTTCTAGAACAAAACAATTTCAGCGAAGCAATTCAATACTATAATAAGGTGTACAACGACACTTTAAACAATCTCGATAAAGCAATCGTCAAAAACAACATCGCCGTAGTGTATCTCGAAAAAAAGGAATTCAAAAAAGCAATCCAAATAGAAGAAGCGGTACTCACAAACACGGTATTACAAAACGACAAAAAAAACTACGCCAAAGTACTCGATAACCTAGGCTATGCCTACTTCAAAACCAACAACCCCAAAGCACTACCGTTTTTAAACCAATCCAAATTCCTTCGCGATTCACTAAACAACGATTACGAAAAGATTGCCACCTATATCCATCTAGCCGAATACCACCAAGCAACAAACCCTAAACTTGCCTTGCAAATGGCAACCCAAGCGTTCACGTTTGCCAATGCCACAAACAATCCCGATGACAAACTAGAAGCCCTAAAACTAAAAGTAGCACTCAGCAATCCAACAACAACAAAAGAAGTAGCACTTCAACACATTCAACTTTCAGACAGTATTTTCAAAGTAAGACAATTTGCCAAAAACCAATTCGCCAAAATCAAATACGACGCATCCAAAGCAGTGTTAGAAAAAGATAAATCCGAAAACCAAAAACAAATTATTTTGTGGCTACTATTCGCAGTCGCCATCATCGCCATCAACATTATCCTAATCCTGCGCTATCGAAACAAACAAAAACTAAAAGCATCCATCTACGACACCGAAATCAGAATCTCCAAAAAAATTCACGACGAACTAGCCAACGACGTCTTCCAAGCCATGACCTATGCCGAAACTCAAGACCTCCAAAACAACACCAAAAAAGAAATCTTGCTAGATTCATTAGAAAATATCTATTCGCTAACAAGAGATATTTCGCAATCCAATAGCCAAATTGATACTAAAGAACACTATAAAAAACAATTATTTGAGTTACTCAATAATTTTAGCAATGCATCAATCAATGTTATTATAAAATCTGATGACACCATCAATTGGGACAAACTTCATAAAGAAATCAAAATAACACTTCATCGAGTTTTGCAAGAACTCATGGTCAACATGAAAAAACATTCCAACTGCTCCATCGTGGTAATTACCTTCTTCAACCATCCAAAACAACTCGAAATAAAATATGCCGACAATGGTCAAGGAATAAATCCACAAACATTTGATAAAAAAGGACTTCAAAATGTGGAAAACCGTATTCAAGCCATAAAAGGAACCATTATTTTTGACAACCAAACCAACAAAGGCTTCAAAGTAACTATTTCCATCCCAAAATAAGGCATCATGTATAAAAAAGTCCTAATTTCCGAAGACATCGACACCATCAACCTAGCCATTCAGCTAACCCTTTTTCAATTGGCAATAACCGACATACAACACGTCAAATACTGCGACGACGCACTACTCAGAGTAAAAAAAGCAATCCGAGACAACGAACCATTCGACCTCTTCATCACCGACCTATCCTTCGAACCCGACAAACGTTCAGTAAAACTAACATCAGGAGAACAAGCTATAGCCGAAATCCGCAAAACACAACCCAACATCAAGGTAATTGTATATTCCGTAGAAGATAAAAAGCACCGCATCAAAGAACTCTACAACAACTACAACATCAATGCTTATGTGCACAAAAACCGCAACAGTATAGAACAACTTAAAACCGCCATTACAAATACCTATCAAACAGAAACCGCTTATATTTCCCCAGAACTCAAACACCTCCTAGCGAATAAAACCAACTTCCAAATTGATGAAATAGACATTCAAATTCTAAAACAAATAGCATTCGGATACACCTACGAAGAAATTGCAAACCTTTTTAAACAACAAAATATAATACCAAGTAGCAAAAGCGCCATTGAAAAAAAAGTAAACAAACTCAAAGACTATTTCAAAGCCAACAATACCATACATTTAATAACCATTACAAAAGATTTAGGTATTATCTAAAAAAAAATTCACATTACGGTTTTCCGTAAAATACATCCAAAATACCTTCATACGTTTGTTGCAACAAAGACAAACAAATGAAACTCTACTATATAGACCGATACCCAAACCAAGACAACAACTACGAATTGCACATAGCAAACTGCAATCTGCTACCCAACATTTTCAACAGAGCATGCCTTGGCAATTTTGACAACCAAGAAGAAGCACTTTTAGAAGCCAATAAAAAATACCCAAAATCCATCCTCTGCACAAATTGCCTACAAGCAGAACATAATAAAGTAAAACCATTCTTCAAAAGATGGTTCCAAAAAAAATAATTGTGGAAGTGTCTGCCCTGGAGCGAATAAGTAATGCCAATTCCTCCAGAGGCACTCGCTTATTAACAGGCTCAATCTCATAACTTTATTTAATAAAATATACACTTGTAATAAAAAATTTATTAATTTTAAAAACAAAAACATGAATACTAAAATTATTGAAGCAATAGAAAATCAAAATGTTATAGAGTTCTATTACGATGGAGAATTAAGAGTTGTTGAACCACATTGTTATGGAGTTTCAAAAGCAGGAAATGATGTTTTAAGGGCATTTCAAGTTGATGGATACTCTTCCTCAAATAAGATGTGGTGGAGAATGTATACTTTAAGTAAAATGCAACAAATACAAATTGTAGAGGATACTTTCAGTTCACGAAATGATTATAAAAGAGGGGATAAAGATATGATTAGAATATATAGAGAAATATGATTAAAATTATTATATGACAACAGCAAATTTTAGAAAAGTACTTATCGACATTGCAAAAGAGGAGAATAGTAATACTATTTCAAGAATCATTGCATACTATTACCCTAGTTTAAATAGTTCCAGTAGAGAATCGTTATTCGAAAGCTTAATGTTTTATTTAGAGACTTCTGAAGGTCAAGAATTAGATTTTGAAGATTTATCAGAAAAAATTAAAACCGATAATATTGATGTCCTTGCTTATAGAGGTAAAGATTATCGAATTAAACAAGTTGAGATTTCTAATTTAAGAGGAATTCCTTCATTGGAAGAAAATAATGGAATTCCATTTGGAATAGATCTAACAGATGAAGGCGAAAAAATCAATAATGCAATTATTTTAGCAAATAATGGAACTGGGAAATCATCTGTTTTTGCAGGTCTTGAAATGATTTATACTCAAGAAATAGGAGAAAAAAATCTTCGCTCTAAAAATCCAAAAGCAAACGAATTAACAGATTATAATAAATATCTACAACGAATTAATCAAACTGGAAAAATATCTTGTAATGTAAAAACTGTTGAAGGAGATTTTGATTTAGAAAATAAGATTTTTGAAAATGATGATTTAATTAAAATTTTTAATCCTAATAGCCACTTCATTACAGAGTATGATATTATTAGTAACGGTCAGTTAGAATATGAAAAAGATGACAAACATGACCACTCATTCCACAACAAAATTGCTTTATCATTAGGTCTCAATGAATTTATAAATTTTCAAAAAATTGCTCTTCAAATCCCAAATTACAGAAGGAGCAAAGAAACTTCTACAAGAAATAATATTGAAAAAGAAATTCAAAACAATAAAACAACCATCATAAACAGACATGCTGAAATTCAATCAAAAACCATTGAGCTTGAAGAGTTTAAAAAAGGCAATACTTCAGAAAACACTTCTATCCAACTATCTAGACTACAGACGCTAAATAAATTGAAAAGTAAAACTCTTGAGCTAAATTTTGAAGAAAAGAAATATTTAAACGATATTCTTGAATTTGAAAATAAAGTAAGAGAGTTAAGTACATTAGAAAGAAACAAAAAGACAGCTGTAGAAAAGAATTTTTTAGAATCTGGAAAAGAATTAATAAATGAATTTCACGATTGTCCATTTTGTTTAAGTTCAAATAAATCATTAGAAGAAATTAAAGCCGAAGTTGAAAAAAGGTTATTACAATTAGAGCAATCCAAATTATTGGATGAACAATTAAAAAATAGCTTTAGGTCAGTAGCAGAAAATTTATGGAATATTACCAGAGATTTAAATTATATTAATGAAATACTAGATACTGATAGACAAGATTTAAGCAATTTTTCAAATTTTGAAAAAATAAGATTAGAGGAAAGCAGGTTATATATATCACTTTCCCCTATAATAAGTGATATGAAATTAAATGAGCATATCTATTCTCTAACACAAAAAATCGTTCTAACTGACAAAGATTATTTGGATTTATTTGAATTTTTAAATAATAACAAACAAATGTTTGAAAAAGCATACATCGATTTAGCTAAAGAAGTTCAGTCACTAATAGAGGAACGAAAAAAAACAATAGATGCAGAAATAAATGAATTTCTTAGAAGTAATGAAAGTAATTCTATTGAACATAGCATTTCTAGATTAGAAAGAGAAATAAAAGAGATTAACGAGCAAATAACATCAATCGAAAACAAGAATAAGAAGCTTGAAGAAGAATTAATTCCTGCAAATAAAAAAGTAGTTTTTCTCAATCAAATAAAAGAAGAGATTGATATTTTCAACTCAAAATACAAATTAAAAGTTGACGAATTGGTTAACAATGTTTTTGAACCAATTAAAAATACAGTTGAAGAAATTTTAAACGACTATTTTCAAGATGATCCGCAATACAAGCTTGAAATAAACTTAAAAGAAAATAAACTTAACATCGAAGGTATTGAATATGTAACAAAATACATAGTCGCAGAAATAGTCAATACCAAAACTAATGATATGATTTCTTCACCACAAATCTATTTCAACACTTTTAGGTACAAGTTGTTTTCTTTAATGATTGGTTTAAGCATAGCCTTAGCATCTCGAAAAACATATAAAATAAATTTTCCTTTAGTAATGGATGATTTGTTCTTTGCAAGCGATTTCATCAATAAAAATTCATTTTCCGATTTCTTACAAAAAGTAATTCAACTTTTCTATAAACACACACCTGATATTCCTTTACAAATAATCCTTTTCACTCACGATGATATAATTTTCAGAAGTTCTATTGATGCAATTTATGAATTTAAAGTTGATGAAAATAATAATTCACATAAAGTAGATTTGGTTGAAAATACGATTATAGCACGGATGTTTAATGTTTCAGAAAAAGATGAAAAAACTCAAACCTTTAAAGATAATAGCGAATACTGGTCGTTATTGTATGAATTACCTAAAAAGATTAATTATGAGCAGCAACAATAAAACACAAAAAAATTATAATAAAAGAATAGTTGTAGTTTTAGTAATATTCTGTATAACTTTCGTTTTACTTTTTTGCTGTCAATGGTACTTGGTTTCAAAAAATCTAGAAGAATATAAAATTGAAAAAACTAATCAATTAATTAAATTAAAAAATTCAAAAACTAATTTAATTGATATTGATAACCTAGAAAAATCAAAAAATTATGTTGTGATAAAAAAAGATGATTTAGAAGAAATAAACTCAAATATAAATCATTTAGCAGAACAAGTTTATTCTGAGCAAAACAAAGCAACTACAATTATTGACAAAGATATTGATAGAATTAATCTATACATGGCATTAGGCATAGGTTTTATTGCTATTATTGGTATTTTCATACCATTAGTAATTAATTTTTTAAGTTATGACGATTTAAAAGAAAAGCTAAAGGAAGTACATGATAAAACTAAAGACCTTGATAATAAAGAACTTGAGATGGCAATCAAAAATGCAAACGAAGCATTGAGTAAAAGTGCTGAAATAGAAGAAATAAAAACAAAAGTTGAAGATGTCAGCCCGAAAGTTTCTACTATATCTCTTCAAATAGCGCTCAATAGAATAAATAATATGACCTCTGTGGCTATAAAAAATATTAGAATAAATAAAGACTACACATTATTTAGTGATTTATTCAATCATTTAAAGGATGAATTAAATAAATATAAAAATGATAAAAATCATTCCGTTAATCAAAATAATTCATTGATTGAAGCTTTAAAGGATTTTATTCAAATATTTAATGATGAAAAAATTAGGTTTGCTTCTATCTTGAATAAAAAAGGCTTAGATCTCGAATTTATTAATCTCACTTCTGGATTGCAAAAACTAATAAAATCTAAAAAAGAAGATGAAGACAAAGTATATGAAGAAATCACTTCAACAATAGATAATATATTAAAGATATTTGAGGAATAATATTATGCTTAAAATAAACCAACAACTTAAACGTATTGAAATCAAAGAATTCGAAATCGAAAACCAAATTGTATTCAATTACTTTGATAATTTATCAGCTTCTGAACGAGACGAAAAATTACTTCGAGCTATTTACATAGGTGTTTTGGCATTAATGGAGGACCGCATTTCATCTTTTCTTTCAAAAACATCCAACGAATTAGGAACAGAATTAGAAAGTTTGAAGATGATTTTTGAAATGAAGAAAGAGCTCTTTTATAAGTCAACCATCAAAGGAACCTTAGCAGAAGATGAAATAGCGGAGTTTTTAAACCAATATTTTGTAGATAGAAGATTAAAAGACCGTGCATTCTTAACGGGTAATACAGCAGGCAATCTGCCTAAAAATAAAACAGGAGATATAATCTGTGAAATAAATGGAACCCCTGATTTAAAAATAGCTATAGAATGTAAATTTGACAAAAGCGTTCGCCTAGGAGATATTGAGAGTAAAGATATTTTTACGCGTAAATCAGATACCGCTTGGAGTCAATTGATAGAAGCACAAGCTAATAGAGACAGTAAAGTAAGTTTAATAGTTTTTGATATTTCTTTAGTCGAAAACTCGATTCTAAAAAATTTCGAGAATGTAGGCTATATTCCAGGAGTTGGTTTTATTGCGATAATCAATTCACAAAAAGGAGATTACAGCAATTTAGCTATTGCTTACATGTTAGCTCGCGACATTGCTTTAAATGCAAAAGAAATAGAACTTGACAAAGACATCTTGGCAATGATGGTAAATCGTATAATTAAAGATATCAATGAAGTATTGACCATAAAATCTCTGGTTCAAAATAATATTGAAAACAATAAGACAATTTTAAAACAGCTTGAAAAATCAGTACTACTAATGGAATTCAATCAAGAGTATTTAAAACGATTTTTAAGCCAAGGCACACTAACTAAAAAAGATTTGCTTGACTTTTATATGGGTGATGATGTGAAGGATAAATATAAAATGATTGAAAAAGAAATAGAAAATATACATTAATAAATCTAGTAATATGAATATTTATAATCTATCAATTTTAGAAAAAGACAGGATACATGAATCAAAAATTCAAAATCTTGCTAATAAATATAAAGCAATATTCAATACAACAGAAACAAAAGATGGAATGGTTTATGAGTTCGAATTCCCAGATTATACTCTTATGGAAAGTTTTAGAGAAGAAATTAATAATCTTCAACCTAAATTATTTTAAATTTAAACACTCAACCAACCACGGCATTAAAGCCGTGGTTTTTTATACCCAATACCTACCTTCACCAACAAATGCCACCACAAACACCCATCATCTATTCTCTACATCAACCCCACAATCCCGTAGGGATAAAATCTTTGTAGCCACGGGTTTCAACCCGTGGTCAAACAAAACATCCCACCCCAAAATCCCGTAGGGATGACACCCAAATCTTTACATCAAAACCAAATAGCTATTCTCTATAATCTCTCCGTCCCTCCATCTCTCATCTCTCATCTCTCATCTCTCCATCTCTCATCTATTCGTCTCTCATCTCTCATCTCTCATCTATTCGTCTCTCGTCTCTCATCTATTCGTCTCTCATCTATTCATCTATTCGTCCCCATACAAAAAAAATAATTCCCAACATTACGGTTTTCCACATCCAAACCAAAAAACTTTCATTTTACTTTAGCTAAAAGTTTAACAATAAAAAATATGGAAAACATGGCATATTCAGAAACAGGACACAACATCAATGTGGCACACCTAAACCAATTAAACGAAACAATAATCACATTCGGTGAAAAATACAACCCAGCAAAAAACCGAATAAAACTCCTAGAACTCCAAGCACTCTACACAGCAGGAAACCAACAAATTGCATTCGTGCAAACCTCCAAAAACAACTACTCAACAAAAGTTGACGACAGAGAAGATGCATACAAAAATGTAAAAACATTCTCCACACAAATAATAGGCATAATGTCAGGAACCAACGTGTCAAAAGCACTAATAAAAGATGCCAAATCAATCAACAAAAAAATACAAGGAACAAGAATCGACAACCCAAACACACCACCAACAACAAACCAAGAAGGAGAACCAATCGAAGACAACAGCATCGAAAACGACCCACTAGGAAAAAAACACTCCACATCACGACAATCACACATATCAATCCAAGAAAACTTTGCAGACCTAGTAGATTTATTAGAAAACGCAGAAAACTACGACCCAAACGAAGATGAATTTAAAATCCCATCACTCAAAGATTACAGCGAAAATCTAAAAAACGCAAACCAAAGAATCGACACCGCAGTCGCACAAGTAAAAGAAAAAAGAATAGACAGAAACCAATTCCTATACACACCCGAAACCGGACTAGTGGACACAGCACTCGAAGCCAAAGATTACATCAAAGGACTCTTCGGAGCATCATCCCCAGAGTTCAAAGCCGCCGACGCTATAAGCTTCAGAAATTTTAAACAATAAAAAATCAAAAGCACCTTCAATAAGGTGCTTTTTTTATACAAGTAGTAAAGCATTATCATTTCAATAATTCACCCATTCGTCAGTTCAATTGTTCGCTGCAGACTTATATAATGAGAACAAATTCCAAACAATTCCAGTTTCGTCAGTTCAAGTGTTCGCCGTAGGCGAATATATCAAGAACCTATCTCAAAATTAAAAAAATCATTAATTTTTGTAAGAATTAAAGCTAAATTCATCGTCTGCACAGGTAAAACAATCAACTGCACAGGTAAAACAATCAAGTGCATAGTTTAAAGAATCAAGTGCACGACTAAAGTAAACAACTGCACAGGTAAAACAATTAAGTGCACAGTTAAAAGAATCAAGTGCACGACTAAAATAAACAACTGCACAGGTAAAATAATCAACTGCACAGGTAAAACAATCAAGTGCACGACTAAAGTAAATAACTGCACAGTTAAAACAATCAAACGCATACCTAAAACAATCAAACGCACACCTAAAACAACCAACAACAAACCACAATCAACAAACAACCCAACCCATAAAACAATAAATTTCATAAATTAGCACCACAACATCATCAACAAAACAAAATCACCATGAAAAAAACACAAATCATCACATTCCTCTTAGCAATCACCAGCCTGATAAACGCCCAACAAAATCAAACCATCGAAATAGCCTTCCCAATCCTAAACCAATACACAAACATCCGCGACACAAACCTAGCAACCGACAGTTCCGAAGCCTACTTCACCATCCAATCACCAGCAGGCGAACTATCACAAATAGCCTTCATCAAAAAAACCAAAAACAACTGGTCAAAACCACAACTATTACCCTGTTCAGACCAATACAACTACCTCGAACCATTCCTATCCAACGACCAAAAACGCCTCTACTTCGCCTCCGACAGACCATTAAACAACTCATCCACAGAAAAAAAAGACTACGACATCTGGTACCTCGAACGTCAAAACAAAAACCAACCATGGTCACAACCCATAAACCTAGGCACACCAATAAACACCAACCAAAACGAATTCTACCCAACACTCGCCAACAACAACAACCTCTATTTCACCCTAGATTCCCCATCCGGACTAGGAAAAGACGACATCTACTACGCCAGATGGAACGGCACCAACTACGAAAACCCCGAACTCCTTAACCAAAACATCAACACCACCGGCTACGAATTCAACGCCTTCATATCCAAAAACGAAGACTTCCTAATCTATACAAAATACAACGCCAATGACGGACTCGGCAGCGGAGACCTATACATAGCCCACAAAGACAAAAACGGACAATGGCAAACCCCAAAAAACCTCGGCGAAATAATCAACACCAAGTACATGGAGTACTGCCCATTCTACGACCAAGCCAATCAAACACTCTATTTCACCAGCAAACGAAACAACATAACCCCAAAACAATTCAAAAACACCGAAGAATACCAACAATACATCCTCCAAAGTCACAACGGATTAAGCAAAATATACAAAACCAAAATCAACCTAACCGAGTAAAAACAAACCCTCAGAAATAAAAAACAAAAAATTAATTAAAACATTTTGTTTGAATAATACAATAAAAGGTTTATCTTTGCACTCACAAATCGCGGGATAGAGCAGTAGGCAGCTCGTCGGGCTCATAACCCGAAGGTCACAGGTTCGAGTCCTGTTCCCGCTACAAAGAAAAAGCCATTCAGCAATGAGTGGCTTTTTTTGTTACCTTTGCAAAAAGAATTAACCATACAAATCATGGAACACAAAGCAGGTTTTGTCAACATCATCGGAAACCCAAACGTAGGCAAATCAACCCTAATGAACGCTTTCGTTGGCGAAAGACTTTCCATTATAACCTCAAAAGCACAAACAACGCGACACAGAATACTAGGAATAGTAAACGGTGACGATTTCCAAGTAGTCCTTTCAGATACACCCGGAATCATCAAACCAGCCTACGAAATGCAAAAATCAATGATGGATTTCGTAAAATCTGCCTTCGAAGACGCCGATGTACTAATATACATGGTCGAAATAGGAGAGAAGGAACTAAAAGACGAAGCATTTTTCAATAAAATTATATACTCCAAAATCCCTGTTTTATTATTGTTGAACAAAATCGACAAATCAAACCAAGAACAACTCGAAGAACAAATCGCTCTTTGGAAAGAAAAAGTACCAAACGCCGAAATATACCCAATATCTGCCCTAGAAAACTTTAACGTCAAAGAAGTATTCGCCCGAATATTAGAATTACTTCCAGTTTCACCACCATATTACCCAAAAGACGCACTAACCGACAAACCAGAGCGCTTCTTCGTAAACGAAACCATCCGCGAAAAAATCCTAATCAACTACGACAAAGAAATACCTTATGCCGTAGAAATTGACACCGAAGAATTCATCGAAGACGAAAAAATAATCCGAATCCGTTCCGTAATAATGGTCGAACGTGATACCCAAAAAGGAATCATCATCGGACACAAAGGCGCAGCACTCAAAAAAGTAGGAATGCAAGCCCGTGAAGATTTAGAAAAATTTTTCGGAAAACAAATACACATCGAATTATTTGTAAAAGTCAATAAAGACTGGAGAAGCAACGCCTATCAATTAAAACGATTCGGATACAACCAAAAATAATATTTAGCGTATTATTTTTAAAAAAACTTGTTCCAATTCATTCATTTGGTCATGACCTTTTTCTCTAATTTGTCGTGCTATGACATACAACAAAAACCAAACAATCACCATAATAAACATAATAATAACATCCATCATTAAAGGTGCTTTCAAAGTATAATTAGAGTAGGCAATCATTCCAAAAATGATAAATATTCCTGCCACCACAAAATGGAGAAACACAAACAACGTCCAAAGCGTAGAATCTGGACCAAATAAACATCTAATATGTGTAGTATTGTCTTCTTTTGATTCTAATTCAAGATGAAGATGCGGAGACCAATAGTGTTTTCTATCACCTTTAAAGTGAAACCAAACATGTTCATCATTAACTTTTACGGAATAATCCTGAGGTTGAGTATCACGATGCGCTTGTAATTTTTCTTTAATAACAGCAATAGGTTCGTTTACATCTTTGTAAAAACGAAGTCGTAATCTAATTTCATTTTCAGTTTCCATTTGAAAAATAGGTTGGTTTAATAGACTAAAGTAATAAAAAAATTGATATTGTTTTCATAAATAGTACCTTTGCACCAATATTTAAAATAACATGAATAATATAGTAGCCATAGTAGGAAGACCAAACGTAGGGAAATCTACTTTTTTCAATCGTTTAATCCAAAGAAGAGAAGCCATTGTCGACTCAGTTTCTGGAGTAACTCGTGATAGAAATTATGGCAAAAGTGAATGGAACGGAAAAGAATTCTCAGTAATCGATACTGGCGGATATATCAAAGGTTCTGATGATGTTTTTGAAGGCGAAATACGTCGTCAGGTAGAATTAGCAATTGACGAAGCAGATGCCATCATTTTTGTAGTCGATGTCGAAGAAGGAATTACACCAATGGATGCCGAAGTTGCAAAGCTTTTAAGAAAAGTAACCAAGCCAATTCTAATCGCCGTCAACAAAGTTGACAACGCCATGCGCGAAAAAGATGCAGTCGAGTTTTATAACCTAGGATTAGGAGAATATTTCACAATCGCCAGTATTAGTGGCAGCGGAACAGGTGATTTGCTAGACAAACTAGTAGAAGTGTTACCAGAACTTCCAGAAGTAATAGAAGAAGAAAATCCTTTACCACGTTTTTGTGTTGTGGGTCGTCCAAACGCAGGAAAATCATCCTATATCAATGCATTAATTGGCGAAGACAGATTCGTAGTTACCGATATAGCTGGAACAACTCGTGATGCTATCGACACCAAATACAATCGTTTTGGTTTCGAATTCAACCTAGTTGATACCGCCGGAATTCGTAGAAAAGCCAAAGTAAAAGAAGATTTAGAATTTTATTCCGTGATGCGTTCCGTTCGTGCAATAGAACATTCAGATGTATGTATTTTAATCATCGATGCTACTCGAGGCTTCGAAGGACAAGACCAAAGCATTTTTTGGTTAGCCGAAAAAAACAGAAAAGGAATAATCATTTTAGTAAACAAATGGGATTTAGTAGAAAAAGATACTATGTCAACCCGCGATTATGAACGTAAAATTCGTGAAGAATTACAACCATTTACCGATGTACCAATTCTTTTCGTCTCGGCCTTAACAAAGCAACGTTTATTAAAATCATTAGAAGCCACAGTTCAAGTTTTTGAAAACAGAAAACAACGCATACCAACCTCAAAGTTCAACGATTATATGTTGAAACTTATTGAAGCCTATCCGCCGCCAGCATTAAAAGGCAAATATGTAAAAATAAAATACTGTATGCAATTGCCAACACCAACACCACAGTTTGTGTTCTTCGCCAATTTACCTCAATATGTAAAAGAACCATACAAACGTTTCCTTGAAAATAAAATCCGCGAAAACTGGGATTTTTCAGGTGTGCCAATTGATATTTACATTCGCGAAAAGTAAAAAATTTGTTAAATTATCGTAAGATTTTTTAACATTACACAATAAAATAAGTACTTAGTCGTTTATAGTTATACCTAACCTTAAACGACTATTTTTTTTATGCCAAAATCCTTTCTTTGGATGCTATTGTTTTTAGGCACTAGCATCTCTTTTTCCCAAAACACTATTTCTATAAAAGGAAGAGTAATCGACAAAAACACCAAGATTCCACTCGAATCAGTAACGGTTTACCTAACTTCAAAAATTGATTCAACCGTGGTAGATTACACCATTACCAACAAAATGGGATTTTTTGATTTGAAACTAAAAAAGACTAACAAACCTTTAGTACTTAAAGTTTCTTATATAAGTTATCAAGATTTTAAAGAAGATGTTTCTAATTTAACAATCGATAAAGACTTTGAAACAATCGAATTAGAAGAAACCACAAAATCATTAGACGAAGTTGTTGTAAAGTCAGAAGCACCACCAATCCGGATTAAAAAAGACACACTCGAGTTTAATGCTTCGTCTTTCAAAGTAGGTGCCGATGCGAATGTAGAAGCTTTATTAAAACAACTACCCGGTGTCGAAATAACTCCCGAAGGAAAAATTACCGTCAACGGAAAAGAAGTCAATAATATTTTAGTAAATGGAAAACCATTCTTTGGTAAAGACGGAAAAATTGCCACTCAAAATCTTCCTGCCGAAATCATTGATAAAGTACAGGTAGTAGATACCAAAACCAAGTCCGAAGAACTCTCTGGCGAAGGCGCAAGCTCAGAAGACAAAACCATAAATCTTACCATTCAAGAAGATAAAAACAAAGGTTTTTTTGGTAAAGTGATGGCAGGACGAGGATCAGACAAACGATATGAATCCAGTTTGTTGCTCAATTATTTTAAAGGCGAACAAAAGATTAGCGTCTTGGCATCTTCTAATAATATAAATTCAGTGGGATTTTCCATGAATGAAATATTTGACAATATGGGTGGAGGAAGAAATAATTCTGTGTATTATGACGATGACGGAAGATTTGGCATCAACGGGATGCAATTTGGTGGTGGAAATGGCATTACTCAATCCAATCTAATTGGAATTAACTATCAAGACAAATTCCTGAAGAAAGTAGATAATGCTACAAGTTATTATTTTTCAAATGCAGAAAACGAGAACATTAACCGAACCAATAGAATTAACCTATTACCTGCTGGAACCACATTTACCAATTCAAATTCTTCTTCAAGAAGTGTGAGTAACGGTCATAATTTTAATACTGATTTTGAAATTAAAATTGATTCAACAGCAACAATTTATATCAACCCAACATTTTCTAAAAATAAAAGCAGTAGTGCTTTTTCTAGAAATCAAGTGACTACTAATGAAACTTTTAATGAGTTAAATAGCAGCACTAATGATGATTATTCTGAAAATGACAACTCCAGTTTTGCAACAGAAGCAAGTTTCAACAAACAATTTAAAAAGAAACTACGAGGCATGTCAATTAATTTTAATGCCGAGATTAATAACCAAGACCAGTTTACCAACACCAATTCAGCAACACTTTTTGCCGACGCAACACCCGACGATATAAGACAACAAAACCGATTTGAGAAGAATAAAGAAAACAAAACCCGTTTAGAAATTAGATATGGCGAACCAATAACCGATTCACTTCGATTGAGCTTGACTTCCGAAATTAGTTTTAATAAAATAGACCATAGAACAAAAACTTTCAATTTTGATGCGGGTAGCAATGACTATACTGATTTTAATGATTTGCAATCCAACTCCATTCTATCAACAGAGTTAAGTTATTTCCCATCAACAGGTGTAATTATTGGTAAAAACAAAACCAACGGTAGAATTAATTTTGGTCCTGAATTTGTGAATTACAAAACAGAATCCAATTATTTAGGAGCAGTAACGAATGTCAATAAAAACTATGTTTTCCCAAAAATAAAAGGATATATCAGTCATCGAATAGGGAAATCAAAATCAATATATGCCAATTATAATTATGAAGTTACCGTTCCTAGAGCGTCGGAGCTTTTGCCTGTGGAAGATTTATCAAACCCATTAAATACTATAGTTGGAAATGAAAACCTAGAGCCAACCAAACGACATAATATGTATTTTGGATTTAATAATTATGATTATGCATCACGTTCGGGTTATTATATTTATTCTGGAATAGATGCTAGAAAAGATGCTATTGTTTCTTCTACAGTTTTTGATGATAATTTTAAATCTACTACAACCTATGAAAATGTAGATAAAACCTTTTCATCCTATTTCGGAGGAAATTGGAGTAAATCGTTCAAGAAAGAGAAACGAAAATTAAGTTTTTCAGCAGGAATAAGTTTTAATTACAATATCAATCAAGGGTTAACAAACGCCATTTTATTTGAATCAAAAGAATTGGAAGTCAATCCGCGAGTGAATTTGACTTGGAGTATTGATGAGTTAATCACGATAGCACCAAGTTATAAATATTCATTTTCAAAAACCAATTTTGAGAATTATGTAATTGATAAAGCAGACAATTTTACACATAATGCGAAGATTGAAATCACTTCTTATTTTCCAAAGAAACTAGTCATCGGAAATGATTTTGGTTATACCTACAACTCCAACATAGCTGACGGATTTAAAAAAGATTTCTATCTGTGGAATACTAGTATTGGTTATAATTTTTTTAATGACAAACTACTTGCCAAAGTGAAAGTATATGATTTGTTAAATCAAAATCTCAACACAAGAAGATCAATTACACCAACCGCAATCATCGACTCTGAAAATACAGTTTTAAGGCGTTATGTAATGTTTTCATTAACCTATAAACTAGAAAAGTTTGGCGGGAAGAAAAAGAATGAAAACATGATGTTCTTTGAAGATTAAACAAAAACCTCGTTCAAGTTGAACGAGGTTTTTTATTATAGTATTCGACAAAAAAAAGCACCTCAAATTTCATTAATATTTACAAATTAGTATGAGTTGATAAATGAAAGTTGCTTGTTGATGTTTTGTTTTTTATTAAATTGACTGTTGTGGGTGATGAAGATTTAACTTCCAACTTTGTGCCTCGTAATTCAATGCTACCAACTACCACCAGCACCACCACCAGAAAATCCGCCGCCACCAAAGCCACCGCCGAAGCCACCGCCTGATGAACTGCCGAAACCACCGCCTGATGAACCACCAAAACCACCACTGTTTCTACCCAAACTGCTTAAAATAATCATGTCGGTTAGACTCATACCGCCACCACGATTACCAGAATTTCCGCCATTATTCTTGTTTTTAGAAAAGATAACTATAATTATAATGATTACAATAATAATGGGTAAAATAGGAAAATCACCTTTTTTGTTTTGCTTTCGTTCGCCTTTGTATTTCCCTTTTAATACTTCAATAATGGCCGTTGTACCTTTATCTAAACCATTAAAATAACTACCTGCTTTGAACTCAGGGATGATTACATTTCTAGTAAGTTCGCCAATAATTCCAGCACTAAGTCTATCTTCTACGCCATAACCAGCAGAAATCCATATTTTACGTTCAGCTTTTGCTAAAACTACAATAACACCATTGTCATCTTTCTTTGTACCACCAATTCCCCATTTTTGTCCCCATTCTGGTGTTAGTATTCCAATGTCTGAGCCTTTTAAACTTTCAATGGTAATGACAACAATTTGGGTTGTTGTAGAATCTGAGTAGCGTATTAGTTTTTCTTCTAATTGTTGTTTTTCAGAGCCACTAAGCATGTTGGCATAGTCATACACAGAAGTTTGAAATGAAGGTTTTTCAGGTATGTTGAATTGTGCAAAAACAACTTGGGTAACTACTAAAAATAAAACGGTTAAAAACGATACTAAATTTTTGGAATTTGGAATTTTCATTTTGTTTTTTTAGTAGGTTATCCTTTTGAAATTTCGTTTGATAATTCATTTATATCATCATCTTGATAAGGGAAAAACTTCTTCAATTCTTCACCAGCTTTAATGATGCCGTCAATTAAACCTTGTTTGAAATTACCATTTTTAAAGTGAGAAACCATTACGTCTCGGGTTGAATTCCAAAAATCATCAGCTACTTTTTCGTTAATGCCTTTATCGCCATAGATGACAAATGTTTTGTCTTTTACGGCCACATAAATTAAAACACCATTGCGCAACTCAGTTTCATCCATCTTTAATAAATGAAAAACTTCCATAGCACGATCAAACGCATCTATGGAAGTTTTCTTTTCTATATGAACACGTATTTCGCCCGAAGTATTTTTTTCAGCTAGACCAATTGCGGCAACAATTTCTTGTTCTTCTGCTTGGGTTAAAAAATCTTCTACTTTTGACATGTTTTATTTTTTATCGAAATCAAATTCTACGTCAACTGGTTTTTCAGCTCCAGCCACGGCTTCGAAATATGGTTTTTCTTTAAAACCAAACATTCCTGCAAATAGATTGTTTGGAAATACTTTGATATGACTATTATAAGGTTTTGTAGCCTCATTAAATCGTGTTCTAGCCGTTAGAATTTGATTCTCGGTACTTGCCAATTCATCTTGTAATTTCAAGAAATTTTGGTTGGCTTTCAAATCAGGATATTTCTCAACAGTTACTAATAGTCTTGATAATGCACTGTTTAATCCGCCTTGCGCTTGATTAAATTGACTTAACTGCTCTGGTGTAATGTTTGTTGGGTCAACAGTAACCGAAGTAGCTTTTGCTCTTGCATTAACCACAGCTTCTAATGTAGATTTTTCAAAATCAGCAGCACCTTTTACGGTTTTTACTAAATTCCCAATAAGGTCATTTCTGCGTTGATAAGCTGTATTCACGTTACCCCAAGCTTCTTTAATGTCTTGCTCAAAAACTACGGCTTTGTTGTTTATTCCTTTTACATAGTTGTATCCAATAAATAGAATAACAATGACAATAATCCACGGTAAAAATTTTTTAAAATTCATGTTTTAAATATTTAAGTTAAGTTTATAAATTGTTTTTTAAATCAGTTAGTTGTGCTTTGATAGTTTCAAGTTTTGTAATAATGTCAAAATTAGTAAGGGTTTCTTTTTTGCCTTCTTTTAAATGTGTTTTTGCACCTTCTAACGTAAAGCCGCGTTCTTTCACCAAATGATAAATTAACTGCAAATTCTTTACATCCTCTGGTGTAAACATACGATTGCCTTTGGCATTTTTCTTGGGTTTAAGTACATCAAATTCGCTATCCCAAAAACGTATTAAAGAGGCATTAACATTAAATGCTTTTGCCAGCTCGCCGATACTGTAATATAATTTTCCTTCTTTTAGTTCTAAATACATAGTTTTTTTATGATTCTTTATTTAGCAATCTAATAGTTACAATAGTTAATCTAAAGATTGATTTTCTTGGTTAGCTAATTTTGAAATAACGGTATATTCTTCGGCTGAAATGTTGCCATAATAGAAATTTAAAGGATTTACTACTTTACCATCTTTATGTACTTCGTAGTGTAAATGAGGTGCTTCGCTTCTTCCAGTACTACCTACATATCCAATGATGTCACCTCGTTTTACACGTTGTCCAGCTCTACAATTGTATTTGCTCAAATGACCATAAAGCGTCAGGTAGCCAAAACCATGATTAATTTCAATATGGTTTCCATAGCCCGACTTTGAATTATCAGCATTGATTACTACACCATCACCAGTTGCGTATATAGGGGTTCCTGTATTTGCCGTAAAATCCATGCCTTCATGCATTTTTCTTGCTTTGGTAAACGGGTCGCTTCGGTATCCAAAACCTGAAGCAACGCGTTTCATTTGTTCATTTTTAACCGGTTGTATTGCTGGAATTGCAGCTAACAACTTGTTTTTGTCTTTTGCTAGCTTTAAAATTTCATCCAATGATTTCGATTGAATAGCCAGTTCTTTTGAGATGATATCCACGCGTTTTGAGGTATTAATCACCAAATCCGCATTGTTTAATCCTGCTAATTCTTTATACCGATTGACGCCACCAAAACCTGCTTTTCGTTGCTCATTTGGGATAGGTGAAGTATTAAAATAAGCACGATAAATATTGTTATCTCTATCTTCAATATTGGCCAAAACCTCGTCAATCTGATCCATTTTTTTGTTCAAAATGGAATATTTCAACTTCATAGTTTCAATTTCACGGGTAAGTAATCGGTCTTTTGGTGTTTCAAAAAAAGTAGAATTTAATAAAACTACAAAACACAAAAAACCAAACAACGCAGAAGACAAAATAAATCCACCAACATAGGCGAATTTTTTCTTCACAGAAGTCTTTATTTTTTTATAAGCTAAACTTTCGGTATCGAAATAATACTTTACTTTCTTCGCCATTTTTTATTTTATGCTATTTTTGTAGCGTTTAAGAGAAACACTAGTTATACGAACAAATTTAACAAATGTTTCAATGAAATACTAAATTAATTTTTTGGAAGTAGTATTTCTAACATTTCGAGCAACTTAGACATCCAAAATAAAGTGAGTGTTGATGGTTTTTTAATCAAAAGCTATCAACCAAAAATTATAAATAGAACAATGAAATCACAAGACATTAGAAAAGCGTATTTGCAGTTCTTTGAAAGCAAAAACCATTTAATTGTACCATCGGCACCAATTGTCCTTAAAGACGACCCAACCTTGATGTTCAACAATTCTGGAATGGCCCAATTCAAAGAATATTTCTTAGGTAACGGAACTCCTAAAAGCAGTAGAATTGCCGATACCCAAAAATGTCTGCGTGTTTCAGGAAAGCACAACGACCTTGAAGACGTTGGTTTTGACACCTATCATCACACGATGTTTGAAATGTTGGGCAACTGGTCATTTGGCGATTATTTCAAAAAAGAAGCACTTGCTTGGGCTTGGGAATTCTTAACCGAAGTGTTAAAATTAGACAAAGACCGTTTGTACGTTTCGGTTTTTGAAGGAAACCCGTCAGAGAACGTGCCGTTTGACCAAGAAGCGTTTGATATTTGGAAGCAATATGTTCCCGAAGATAGAATTATTTTAGGAAACAAAAAAGACAACTTCTGGGAGATGGGCGACCAAGGTCCGTGTGGTCCGTGTTCCGAAATCCATATTGATTTGCGCACAGATGCCGAGAGAGCTGCCGTTTCTGGAAGAAGCTTAGTCAATGCTGACCATCCACAAGTGGTAGAAATTTGGAATAATGTATTCATGGAATTCAACCGTAAAGCCGATGGTTCGTTAGAAAAATTACCTGCACAACACGTAGATACCGGTATGGGATTTGAGCGTTTGTGTATGGCAATGCAAAATGTAACATCTAACTATGATACCGATGTTTTCACGCCATTAATTGCAAAAATTGAACAAATTACAGGATTAAAATATACTTCAAACGAAGTTAAAAACATATCTGAAGAGCAAAATAAAATAAATATCGCTATCCGTGTGATTGTTGATCATGTGCGCGCGGTAGCTTTTGCTATTGCCGATGGTCAATTACCGTCAAATACAGGTGCTGGTTATGTTATCCGTAGGATATTGCGTCGTGCGATTCGCTATGGCTTTACTTTTTTGGATACCAAAGAGCCTTTTATCTATAAATTGGTAGAAGTATTGGCACATCAAATGGGCGAATTCTTTCCAGAGATTAAATCGCAACAAAATTTAGTAACCAATGTGATTCGAGAAGAAGAAGCTTCGTTCTTACGAACGTTAGAACAAGGACTACAATTGTTAGACAAGGTGGTAGCAGAAACCAGTGGAAAAGAAGTTTCTGGTGCCAAAGTTTTTGAATTGTACGACACGTTTGGTTTCCCAAAAGACCTAACGGCGTTGATTTTAAAGGAAAAAGGATATTCGTATAACGAAGAAGATTTTGAAGCCGAATTACAGAAACAAAAAGCACGTTCGCGCGCTGCTTCTGAGGTTTCTACCGAAGATTGGTCGGTCTTGATTCCTGGAAATGTAGAATCATTTGTGGGGTATGACCAAACCGAAAACGAAGTAAAGATTACTCGTATTCGTAAAGTGGACAGTAAAAAAGACGGTGTTTTATACCAAATCGTTTTAGATGCTACGCCATTTTATCCAGAAGGCGGCGGGCAAGTAGGCGATAAAGGAACGTTAGTTTCTGCCAATGAAACCATTGAAATTATAGATACCAAGAAAGAAAATAACTTGATTCTACACTTCGCCAAGCAACTTCCAGAGAATGTAGAAGCTAGTTTTGTGGCTAAAGTAAATACCGCTCTAAGAACTTCTACTTCAAAAAATCACTCTGCTACGCACTTGATGCACTTGGCTTTGCGCACCATTTTAGGAACGCACGTAGAGCAAAAAGGCTCGTTGGTGAATCCTAACTACCTGCGTTTTGACTTTTCTCATTTTAGCAAAGTAACCGACGAGGAATTAAAACAAGTAGAAGATTTTGTGAATCAAAGAATTTCGGAGCAAGTACAACTACACGAATACCGAAACCTTCCGATACAAGAAGCTTTGGCAAAAGGAGCTATGGCATTGTTTGGAGAGAAATATGGCGACAGTGTTCGCATGATTGAATTTGGCGAAAGCAAAGAATTGTGTGGTGGAATTCACGTAAAAAACACGGCCGATATTTGGCATTTCAAAATCATTTCTGAAGGTGCTGTTGCGGCAGGAATCCGTCGTATCGAAGCCATAACGGGCGATGCAGTAAAAGAGTTCTACACCAATCAAGAAAATACGTTGGCAGAATTAAAAGAAACTTTAAAGAATCCGCAAGATGTTTTAAAAGCAGTAAACTCGTTACAAGACGATAACGCAAAGCTGAAAAAACAGGTTGAGCAGTTGATTAAAGACAAAGCGAAAGGATTAAAAGGCGAATTAGCTTCTCAAATTCAAGAAGTAAACGGTGTTAAATTCTTGGCTACACAAGTAGATTTAGATGCCAATGGAGCTAAAGATTTGGCCTACGATTTGGGCGCAAACGAGACCAATCTGTTTATAGTTTTTGCAACTGTTACCGAAGATAAACCGATGTTAACCTGCTATATTTCTAAAGAATTAGTAAGTGACAATGGACTAAACGCCGGACAAGTAGTGCGCGAACTTGGAAAATACATACAAGGTGGCGGTGGCGGACAGCCGTTTTTTGCTACTGCTGGTGGTAAAAATGCCGCAGGAATTCCAGAAGCACTTGAAAAAGCGGTTGATTTTGTGAACTAATTTCATGCTTAAATATTTTAATTTACCCATTGCATAGCACTGCTATACAATGGGTTTTTTTGTTGGGTTTTAGGTGATAATTCAATAATAATAGAAGTCCTTAAAAGAAGGTGTTTTCAAAGACTCATCTCTGATAAAGCTTTGTTTTACGGGGATTCACTGTGTCTGTAAAATTTCAGAGATTTCATTTCAAAAAGACACTTAGATTCCTTGTTTTAAACGGATTTAGTCCATATTAATAGGAAAAACAGGTAACTAATCGAGTTTTTTTGTTTCTTATCGTTTTTTTTATGCGGGTTACTTTTATAGTTTTATGTTTGATGTCCCAACCCAAATCATAAAATCTAACTAACACCTAACCTAGTTATGAAACCTACTTTTAAACAAATCATCTTTTTGGTATTCTTTTTTGTTGGAATTCAATTTAGCGTAAGTGCTACTTCAAACCCTACGACTCCTCAAAATGAAACCATACTGTTAAAAAAACTGCAATCCAAAGTTTTGGGTAATGATAGCGAATATTTGTTTTCGTACAATGACAAAAAAATAACTAAAATTGACTATACTACTTTTGATGGGGTTACTAGAAAAGGTTATTTTAAGTTTACCTATTCAGGAGATTTAATCACAAAAATTCAAGAATTTACAACAGAGAACGTAAATCTTTTTACTTCAACATTTACTTATACCAATGGTCAATTGGCTGGCGTGGTTACAGAAGAAATAGGAAAAAACAAGGCAGAAAAGATAAACTTCATACACAATGGAACTGCTTCTGTAACCGCAGCAAGAAGCATTGGTACTTCTAGTCAACAAAATAATATAGTTGAAAATGAAGTGATGTATTTTACAGACAATAAGTTGGTTAAAAAGGTTGAGAACGGAGTGGTTTCAAGTTCAACTATATATGAATACGACAGAGCAAACAATCCGTTGCAAAATGTAATTGGAATGGATAAGATTAATGTATATTTAAACACTTCTTTTGGAATATTTTCATCAAGCGGATTAGAAGGAATTCAAAACAATAGAGTAAAACAAACAGTATATACTTCAAAAGGAACTTTAGAATATGTGTTGGTTTTTAACACCACATATACTGACGTTAATTTCCCAAACACAAGAATGTCTCCACCAAATTCTCCAGGAGCATTTGAATACAACTATAAGTACTAGTGTTTTTTTGATTAAAGAACCTGCTTTTCGTTCTCCAATTTGTTGACGCCACATCAATTTTAATAATAGGAATACTATTTTCAAATTAGGCACGAATATTTCTAGATTATTAATAGATAGCACTTTAAAAAGAATAGTTTTTTTTAGTGCATTAAAATAAATAAACTTTGGTTTGTTTTTTTTTGTAATTTGCATTGGATTTAAATTTTAGGATATGCGAAATTTTTTAATCTTACTGACAATTTGTTCATTTAATTTTTTTAGCGGACAAAATAATAGATTGCCTGATGGTGGAGGGTTTTATGATTTTAATCATCAGAATACTGAGTGCTTAAGCGAAGAACAGCGTCTAACAATTAAAGGTCTTTTGGATAAAAATATTAGGCATTTGACTCTTGAAAGTAAAATTAACCTCAATAAATCTTCTGTTTTTAATCCAACAAATCATCCATTGTTTATATGGCCAGTTGTCAAAAGTGTTACCGCACCCTATAATAATGTATGGTCGATAAGTAATTATGTTGACCACAACCCCAATTATCCTAATGCAGTTCAAGATTGGAATTGCGGAAGTAGAACTTATGATACAGCCGCAGGATATAACCACAAAGGAATAGATATTTTTACTTGGCCTTTCTCTTTATTTCAAATGGATAATGATCAAGCCGAGGCTGTAGCTGCTGCAGATGGCATTATAATTCTTAAATCTGATGGAAATTTTGATAGAAGTTGTGCGTTCAATAACAATAATTGGAATGCAGTTTATATACAGCATGCTGATGGTAGTCAATCATGGTATGGTCATCTTAAAAACGGATCTCTAACAACCAAAGTAGTAGGAGATTTTATTGCAGCAGGTGAATATGTGGGTATAGTTGGAAGCTCTGGAAATTCAACAGGTCCACATCTTCATTTTGAAGTGTATAATAATTCAGGTCAGCTTGTTGATACTTATCTCGGACCATGTAATAATTGGTCAAGTTCAACAGAAACCTGGTGGGAAAATCAAAAGCCATACTTAGATCCAAAAATTAATGCTGTTTTGTCACATTCTGCACCACCACAGTTTAATACCTGTCCAACAACTGAAACACCAAATATAAGTTCAAGCTTTTCTGCTGGTTCAAATGTTGTTTTAGCGATTTATTTAGCTGATCAGTTGGCTAATTCAAGTGTTAATTTGGTGCTAAAAAGACCCGATAATTCAATTCAAGCCAATTGGAATTTTTCTTTAGTAAACGAATATAGTGCTTCATGGTGGTATTGGATATTTCCATCAAATCAAATGATTCAACAAGGAAACTATCAATTTACAGCAACATACCAAGGCAGTTCAGTAACACATGATTTTAATTATGGAAACTTGGGAATTGATGAAAGTTTAGCGTCAAAATTTTCCATAACTCCAAATCCAGTTCAGGAAAGTTTTTCAATAAACGGCAGTGATACTATAATTATTGAAAGTGTAACAATTTATGATATAGTGGGTAAAAAAGTAATTCAGACAAATTCATCATCCAAAGACATAAATATTGCAGCACTTGATAATGGTGTTTATATTGTTAATGTTATGACACTTGAAGGAAGTTATACCGCAAAAATTATCAAAAAGCAATAACTATTAATTTTTATCGTTCTCCAATTTGTTGACGCCACATGGCATAATACAATCCTTTTTCGGCAACTAAATCGTCATGTTTCCCTTCTTCGATTATTTTTCCTTGTTCCAATACGAATATCTTATCAGCATGCATTACTGTTGAAAGACGGTGAGCAATTAAGATTGTAATCCTGTTTTGGTCGGATACGGTTCTAATAGTTTCGTTAATTTCTTCTTCTGTAATCGAATCTAAAGCTGAAGTAGCTTCGTCAAAAATCAATAAATTCGGATTTCTTAAAATTGCACGCGCAATAGATAATCGTTGTTTTTCACCACCAGAAACTTTTATTCCACCTTCGCCTATAGTCGAATTCAACCCGTCTTCGGCACGGTCTAATAGTTTTTGACAACTTGCTTTTTGCATCACTTCATACAACTCTTCATCGGAGGCATTTGGTTTTACAAACAATAAATTCTCTCTAATAGTTCCCGAAAATAGCTGAGCATCTTGGGTTACAAATCCTAATTGCTTTCGCAAATCCAACAAGTCTATCTCTTTAGAATCAATGTCGTTGTACAATACTTTTCCTTCGGCTGGCGGATATAAACCTACTAAAAGTTTTACTAACGTTGTTTTTCCTGAACCCGATGGACCAACAAAAGCAACAGTTTCACCTTGTTTGATGTCAAAATTAATGTTTTCAACCGCTTTTTGAGTTGCGGTTTTATGTTTAAAAGAAACATTAGAAAACTTTAAAGTGGTAATCTTTTTAATGTTTTTTGGGTTTGCAGGTCTAAACTCTTTGGGTGCGCTAAGCAAAGTTTTAAAGTTCTCCATAGATACTTTGGTTTCGTTCAAAGTAATAATAAAGTTCCCCAATTCTTGTAATGGACCAAAAATAAAAAAGGTAAAAAACACCATCGTTAATAAATCACCTACAATAATTTTTCCGCCAAATAAGAAATAATACAAGGTAAAAACAACACATGTTCTTAAAAAATGTACGGTTGTACCTTGAATAAAACTCAAACTTCTTATAAAACGAACCTTTTGTATTTCTAATTGAAGTATTCTTAATGTGTTGAGGTTTAGTCTTTTTTCCTCTTGATGAGTTAATCCTAAACTTTTTACTAATTCAATATTTCGCAAACTCTCTGTAGTTGAACCAGCAAGCGAATTAGTTTGATTAACAATTTTTCTAGAGACTACTTTTATCTTCTTGCCTAAATAGGAGCTAACTAATGCGATAATTGGTGCAGTAACAAGAAATATTAATGATATTCTGGCGTCAATTCGAGATACATATAAAATAACAAAAACAAACCCAATGATAGTTTGGAATATTAAGGAAATAGAAAGTGTAATTAGTTTTTCGGAGTCTGTTCGTACTTTGGATAATTTGCTCAAAGTTTCGCCACTACGTTGGTCTTCAAAATCTTCAAAAGGTAAATCAAGCGATTTTTTGATGCCGTCTGTGTACATTTCGGCACCCGTTCGTTGGATAACTATATTGGTGAAGTAATCTTGAAAGTTTTTAGTAATTCTAGAAATCATTGCGGCACCAAGCGACAATCCTAACCAAAAACCAAGCGATTTTAAAAAACCAACTTTGTTTCCAGCATAATTTGCAATGTTCACACCGCAATCCTGCAATAGTTTACCCGTAATTATTGAGTCAGATAAACTAAAACAAATGTTGATGGTAGCCATCAATAAAGCGAAAAAAAGTAATAATTTATGTTTGAGTATATAAGAATAAAGCAATTTCATGTGTAGCAAATTTTGAAATGCAAAAGTACTAATAATACTCAATCGAGTAGTTGTTGTAGATTATTAAATTGTTTTGAAGTTAAATTTGGTATTTTTGAATTCACAATTCGTTATTATGGACTTTAGAACAATCATTCCAATAAAAAAATCCCAAAACCCAATTGATTACAATAGTCAATTGCTGTTATTGGGTTCGTGTTTTGCTGAAAACATGGGTGAAAAATTGGAGTATTTTAAGTTTCAAACTACAATAAATCCATTTGGAATCATTTTTAATCCAGTTTCAATAGAAAAGTTGGTTGACCGAATGGTAAATCAAAAACCATTTACAGACCAAGATGTATTTCTGCATAACGACTTGTGGCATTGCTATGAAGTGCATTCAGGGTTGAGTAATCCAGATAAAGAAGATTTTTTAAAATCATTAAATCACACCATCGACCAATCACATCAACAAATTACCAAAGTAACTCATTTCCAAATTACCTACGGAACTTCATGGGTTTACCGTCATAAAACATCGAACGAAATTGTTGCTAATTGTCATAAAGTGCCGCAAAAAGAGTTTGAAAAAGAGTTGCTTTCGGTGGAACAAATTCAGAGTTCTATTCAAAATACGATTGCTTTAGTTCAAAAAATCAATCCCGATTGCCATTTTATTTTCACCATTTCACCAGTTCGACACATCAAAGACGGTTTTATAGAAAACCAACAAAGTAAAGCACATTTAGTAACAGCACTTCAGTCTTCCATCTTCCAACTTCCAACTTCCAATTATTTTCCAAGTTACGAAATCATGATGGACGAACTGCGAGATTACCGTTTTTATGCCGAAGATATGTTGCATCCCAGCCAAGTGGCTATAGATTATATCTGGGTTCGCTTTTTTGAAAATTATGTATCAGAAACAGAGTTTGAGATAATGAATGAAATTTGTTCTATACAAAAATCGCTTTCTCACAAACCTTTCAATCCCGAAAGTGAAAGCCATCAAAAGTTTTTAGTTTCTCTTGAACAAAAAATTTTAAAGATAAAAGAAAAGCTTCCACAGGTGCAGTTTTAAAAATAGGGCATCTGCCTTATTTCTTTGAGTTTATATTTTTCAGAGGTTTGTAAAATACAATTTTATAAATCTAAACAAATGAAAATATTTTTAAAAACAACCAAAGTTATCTGCTTATTGACCATCATGGTTTTTAATAGCAGTTTTGCACAAACAGCTCCAACCAATACCTATACTATTGATGGCAAAATCAATTTTATGAAACTCACAGATACCGGAATTCTGCTTATTGCACACAATGATGGATTTGCAGGTATTAAACCAGAGTCAAATAAATTAATCTTTGATTTTAAGGATTATGGCTCTGTAAAAGAAGAAGAATTACAGTTTATTCCAGCTACTCCTTATGTTGTAATTTCTCAAGGAGGATTTGCAAAATTATCGTCTAAAAAAATTGTCTTTGATTATGTAATAGGAAAACAACTTTTTGAAACGAAAGAAAATGGATGGAAAGATGCTTTTTCTGCACAAGTCTTTATTCCTCAAAACAAATTGATAGTTTCAGGGATTCGAACGTCTAAAGAAAAATTTGCAATGGCGGTTGGCATTTATGATTTAGTAACCGGAAAAGAAGAAAAACTAATTTATCCTGTTGAACCCGGTAAAGTTACCATGGGATCTGTATCGGTTACTGGTAGTATTTTCATGAAAGACAATTTGGTTTACATTCCAACATCTAAAGAGCTAATTTGTTATAATATTAAATCAAATAGCAGAGTGTGGTCAGCAAAAGTGGATGATTTATCATGGATGACAGCAGATGAAAGTGGAAAAGAAATCTATGGATTTGAAAACACAAATAGTGGTGACACTAAAATTCACAAGATAAGCAGTACTGGAGAGGTATTGTGGAAAGATTCTCAAAAGGTAAAAGGAGCAGTTACTCGATTTGAAATATTACCGCAAGGTATAGCAATTGTGAGTGATGTAGCTGATAAAGGTGGAAGTGTCTTTTCAGCTAGAGCAGAATCTAAGATTATGATGTTAAGCGCAAAAGATGGAGAAGATTTATGGGACAAAGCACCAAAAACAAAAGGATATGTACAGCATTTTTATGTAATGGATGACGGTATATTATTTGGTATTCAGTCGGGTGGAATCAATAAAATTTCATTTACTGGAGAAACACTGTTTAAAAAACCATTAAAAACAGGTGAAAACATTCATACCATGGCTTTAACTCCAAAAGGAATGATTTATATCACTGATTCAGATGCGAACATTATTGATTTAAAAACAGGAGAATCTATTTGGAACAAACCAATTAAATATAAAAATGCAAGTGCTGTTGCAAGCACCTATGATGCAAAAAACAAAAGATATTTAATCAGTACTGGTGATGATGTAGTGGCTATTGATGAAAATAGCGGAGATGTAAAAACGTTATCGGAATTCAAATTTGAAGAAAAAGAAGCTCCAAATAGTTTTTCAGTTCGTGCTAACGGATTGCTATTAACTTCTGACCAAAATATAATGATGCTCAATTTTGATGGGACAAAACAATTTCATGAATATTATAAATCACCAGGTAGATCAACATTTGGTAAAATAATGGGTGGCGTTATGGCTGTTGCTTCTACTGCAGCATCTGTTTCGATGGCTGCAAGAGCAGGAGCAAATAAAAATTCGATAGGTCAGTATAACGAGTATGGTAGAGAAGCGGATAGAGCTTCAAAAATGTTTGCCGACATTGGTTCTGCTTCATTTGATTATATGAGTAAGCGTTTCAAAGCCTCGGCGGCAACTGCAAATGCACAGTTTATATTAACAAAACTTGATGATGGCGTTGGCTTAGTAAAAATCAACAAAGATTCAGGTGCAAAAGAGAAAGAAATTGTATTGAAAGACAAAAAACCAGAATATGAAGTAGATGAGTATGCCGGAGTTTTATATTATAAAAAAGACAACAATACCATTCTTTCTTATGATTTAAAGTAAGTAATTTATTCACTAGTGTGCTATAAACAATTTTTTTTAAACTAATTTAAACATTAATAATTATGAAAACAATCAAACAAATCGGTCTAATTTTATTTGCTACAATAGCAGTATCTCTCTCTTCTTGTAGCAAAAGCGATGGAGGAAGCGGTGGAGACGCTGGCTCAGGAACTATGAAAGCAAAAGTTAACGGAACAAGCGTAACAACTCTAGAAATAACAACTTTTGCAACAATATCTAGTAATGTTCTAATTCTTCAAGGAAATACTGGCGGCACATCTAGCAAAGCATTTTATATTAATGTAGGAAGTTATAATGGTGTGGGAACCTATGATATTGGCGGTGGTACTACAGGTTTTGGTCAAGCAACTGCTAGTTATATGGAAATTTTAGTTGATCCATCAAATCCAACAGCATTTGAATCAACTACTTGGCAAGCACCATATGAAGGAGGAGCAAAGGTTGGTGAAGTTAGTGTTTCTGAAGTAACAAGCAGTAACATTAAAGGAACGTTCCATTACATGGCTAAAAAAAATACGGGTGATGGTGCTTTAATTGAAATTACAGAAGGTTCTTTTAACATTCCTTTAGATTAAATTGTAAATAAAAAAATTAAAAAAGACCTGTGTTTCCAGGTCTTTTTTTGTCAAAAAAATAAGCAATCATCATATTATAATATTCAATATTAAATGTAATTTTTGTTAGATAAGTTTGGGAAACTTAATCTTTATTAGCTATCGTTATGACCTATTTATTACTATTACTTTTCTTATTTCTAGTAGGCTTGGTGTTTTTTTTAAGCTTTAAAATTAGTATAGATAGAAAAAACTTTAAAAGTAAAATTTCAGCACTTGAGGATTTTATTATTCAATTGAGTATTGAGCAAAAAAAGCAAAACAATCAGTTGATTTTGTCAGATGATTTAAAACAAAAAATAGCCTCAATAAACCAAACAATTAGCCAGAACATTTATGATTTAAATTATGAATTGATTGAAGAAAATTACACAAAAAGAACTGATTGATTTGTATGTCATTTTTTGTATATTTATATGCATAAACTTTTACTATGAGGTGTTTTTATTTTTTATTTTTCATCTTTTTGTTTCAAAATACTTTTAATGCTCAAAGCCTTCATGAAACCCTTGGCAAAGCATTTACTTCGTCCGATTCGTCAGATTATTATTTTAAAATTGCCAAAAAAAGTATTAAAACAAAAGCCGACGAAGGACAATACTACTTTTGTAAAAATGCACGATGCACTGATTATAATCAATTTGATAGTGCAGTAGTATATGGTGAAAGAGCCATCAAATTATTACAAAGAAAAGAAGATTTAAATTCACTTTTAACGGTTTATTTAAATCTCAACAAACTCTACAACAATCAAGGACAATATGAAAAAGCAATTGCCTATTCGCTAAAAGGATTGAAAATTGCCGAAAAAGAAAAAAATGAAGCTTGGATTACCGAGTACTTTATTAATTTATCTGTTGATTATCACGACTACGAAAGCTTTGAAAAAGGAATTGATTATGGTAAAAAAGCATTGCTAAAGCTTAAGAAAAAAAAACAGACAAATCCCGGAAGTCTTTGGAGAGCCTATAATTCAATAGCCATTAATTTTGATGATTGGAACCAACCCGATAGTGCTTTGTATTATCATAAAAAGGCTTTGAGCTTTTTTAAAGGAAGCGACACACTAAAAATTCCAACAACGTTCAATAATATTGGTAATACGTTACTTAAACAAAAAAAATATAAAGAAGCAAAACGCTGGTTGACATCGGGGTTAAAAATTTCTGAAATCAGCGATAAAAAAGAAAACATTTATTTCTTTTATGGAAGAGCCACTTTATACACCAATTTGGCAACCATAGAATCGGAGTTAGGTAACTATCTTCAAGCTGAAAAATGGTTTTCTAAAGCCCATCAATTTGCATTAAAAAGCAATAGTGCCGAAAAACTAAGAGACATTTATGCCGCAAGAGCAAAGTTTCACACCACAACAAAAAAATACCAAAAAGCCGTTGCCGACCTCGAAGAATACATCAAAATTAGAGATTCAGTTTTTGATGTAGAACGCGACAAAACCTTTTCGGAACTAGAAGTAAAATACCAAAGCGAAAAAAAAGAAAATGAAATTCTTCAGGCCAAAGCAAAATTATTTAAAAGCGAAACCGAAATAAAAAGCAAGAATGCCCAATTCTTAATTTTATCCCTAATTACCATTGGGTTAATTATAATCTCACTACTAATTTACCGTCAGCAAAAACTAAAACGAAATCAACAACAACAAGAATTTGAGCTAAAATCGGCCATTGCAAAAATTGAAACACAAAACAAATTACAAGAACAACGCCTTCAAATATCAAGAGATTTACACGATAATATTGGTTCGCAACTAACCTTTATCATTTCATCTGTTGACAATGTAAAATATGCTTTCAACATCAATAATGATAAACTTGATGGTAAACTTTCTTGCATTAGCGATTTTGCAAAAGCAACCATCATAGAACTTCGCGACACCATTTGGGCAATGAATAAAAGCGAAATAACCATCGAAGATTTAGAATCACGCATCCATAATTTTGTAGAAAAAGCCAAAATTGCCAAAACAGAAATTGCCTTCAATTTTAATGTTGACGACCGTTTAAAAGAAGTGAAATTCACTTCCGTACAAGGAATGAATATCTATAGAACCATACAAGAAGCCATCAACAACTGTATAAAATATGCCGAAGCCAAAAGTATCTCAATAGAAATTAACCAAACAAATGATACCATAGAAATCATCATTCAAGACGAAGGAAAAGGATTTAATCAAAACCAAGTTTCTTTTGGAAACGGTATCGAAAATATGAAAAAAAGAGTAAAAGATATCAACGGCGAAATAAAGTTTAATTCAATAATTGATAAAGGAACAACGATTACCATTCGATTAAAAAAATAAAAATATGAATAAGGTTTACTTCACATTGCTACTGCTTTTTTTAAAAGGAACTTTTGGATTTACTCAAAATGCGCTAGAACTCATCACTAAACTAAAAACTGAGTTAAAAACCAATCCAGATGATAAAAGAAAAGCAACAATCTATTCAGACATCGCATGGTATTATGTCAATGTTTCTACCGATTCGGCTTTGGTTTACAGCAAAAAAGCGATGAATGAATCTACCAAACTAAATGATTCGGTACTCATTGCGCAAGTTAATAGTGATTTGGGTGCCATATATTTCAGAAGAAACGACTTCGAAAACGCAAAAAAGTATTATGGTGTTGCACTAAACATTAGAAAAGCCAGAAAAGATAATGTAGGCATTGCCAAAATAAACCTGCACATGGCAAACATCTACAACAAAGAAAACAAAAAAGAAAAAGCTCTACAATATTACTTAGCAGGCATAGACTATTTCGAGAAAACAAACAACCCCGAAATAGTAGCAAATACCAAAGGCAATGTAGCCGCACTTTTCTTTGAATTGAAGAATTATCCAAAAGCCAAAAAGTATTTAAACGATGCCATAAAGTATCAAGAAGCAAAGAAAGACGACAACGGATTGAGCACATCCTATCTAACACTTGGAAATATTTATTTAAAAACAAATGACACGCTTAACGCACTAAAACTCTATGAAAAAAGTATCGCTTCTGCAAAAAAATCAGCAAACAATGTAGCATTAAGTAGCGCCATGAACAACCTTGGCGTAATAAAATCAGAACAAAAAAAATCCAGCGAAGCACAAACACTTTTTGCAAACTCAAAAGCAGTTAAAGACAGTTTGAGTGTAAAAAAAGACGCTTCCATTTCCGATCTCAGTATTGCCAAAGAACACATCATGTACCAACGTTTTGATCAAGCAAATAAAGTACTGTATCAATTAAAAAAACGCTATCAAAACAACCCAAGTGAGCAAGAATTATTGCTATCTACCTATCAATTCTTCATCCACACCTATGCTTATTTACATCAACCTGATAGCGTTAATTACTACAATAACCTAGCAACAAACATTCAAAGCAAAATAGTAGAAACAGCAATTGCAAAACAAACCAATGAACTCGAAACAAAATATCAAACAGCCAAAAAAGAAAAACAATTACTTTTAAAAGAAATAGAAATCAAACAAACCCGCGACCGATTGTTTTTAGTAATCGGAATAGCACTAATCATTGCACTAATTGGGTGGCTAATTTACCGTCAACAAAAAATTAGAAACAAACAACAACAACAAGAATTTGAGTTAAAATCGGCAATTGCAAAAATTGAAACACAAAACAAGTTGCAAGAGCAACGCCTTCAAATATCAAGAGATTTACACGATAATATAGGCTCACAACTAACCTTCATCATATCATCTGTTGACAATGTAAAATATGCTTTCAATATCAATAACGACAAACTAGACAACAAACTTTCTGGAATAAGCAATTTTGCTAGAGAAACCATTATTGAGCTTCGCGACACCATTTGGGCAATGAACAAAAGTCAAATTACACTAGAAGACCTTGAATCTCGCATCCATAATTTTGTAGAAAAAGCAAAAATTGTCAAAACCGAAATTGCCTTTACATTCAAAGTTGACGAACGTTTAATCGATATACAATTCAGTTCGGTTGAAGGAATGAATATCTATAGGGCCATACAAGAAGCCATAAATAATAGCATAAAATATGCTAATGCCACAGCCATTTCTATTGACATGTTTAAAGAAAATGATACCATTAAAGTAACTATTAATGATAATGGTATAGGTTTTTCTTCGGATGAAGTAAATTTAGGAAACGGAATTGTAAATATGCAAAAAAGAATAAAAGACATCGGAGGAACATTTGAAATGAATGCCCAAAAAGGCATAGGAACCATTATTATTTTTAAAGTGCCAATGCCATAAACCGATAAAATTTTTTATTTATAAAGTAATGCTACAATATTAAAAGTTGAGTAAAATCAAATCAGTTGAGTAAAACAGACAAATGTTCGGCAGTTAATTACTATTTAAAAGTGGCTATTTTTTTAAAATCAATTCTCACAAACTCAAAAAAAAACTATAGAGCAAAAAATAAATAGGGCATTTGCCGTATTTCGTTTTATTGTAATTAAAATCATCTTTGTAACTCAATTTGTGGTTTTCTAAAATATAAAAAATAAAAACTGGTTGTTTTTATTGTTGTCCTTTTCAAATCATGTATAAGTACCCAAACACTTTTGATTTGGAAAGGACTTTTTTGTAAATTACATCCATATTAAATACAACGCAAAATGTCAACACGTATAGCCATAGTGGACGATAATGTTTTTTTACAAAAAGCAGTAGCCGAAAAATTATCTTTTTTTGATGATTTAACACTAAAATATACAGCAATTAATGGCAATGATTTACTTGCAAAATTAGAAAAAGACAAAAACCTCGACCTAATTCTAATGGACATCGAAATGCCTGAATGCAACGGCATCGAAGCAACCAAGATAGTCAAAGCAAAATACCCACAACTAAAAATAATAATGCTCACCGTTTTCGATAACGATGAAAATATTTTCAACGCAATCAAAGCAGGTGCCGATGGATATCTTTTAAAAGAAGTAAACCCAAAAGAGCTACACCAAGGCATCATAGAAACACTAAATGGTGGCGCAGCCATGAATCCATCCATTGCCTTAAAAACATTAAAATTACTTAGAAACCCAGTAGATTTTGAAGCCAAAGAACAAGAAGATATCAAATTAACAACCCGCGAAGTAGAAGTTTTGGAACAGTTAAGCAAAGGATTAAATTATAATCAAATTGCCGAAAACCTTTTTCTGTCACCATCAACAGTTCGAAAACACATCGAAAATATTTATAGCAAACTTCAAGTGCATTCAAAAATAGAAGCCGTTCAAAAAGCAAAAGATAATAATATAATTTAAAACTTTTCCAATCAATAGGATTTCATAAAAATAGGGCAACTGCCTTATTTTTTTGCGTTTGGGCAAAACCTAATTTTGAACTATAACTTTAAAATGATAATTATGAATGCTAAAAAATTATTTTCGAAATGGTCTTTAGGACTTTTATTATTTGGATTTGGATTAGTTTCCAATGCAAATAATCTTCAAATCACTGGAACTGCGGTTACAGGTTCGAACATTTCCTTTAATGTTAGTTGGGAAAACAGTTGGAATGCAAATTTAGCACCAGCTAATTGGGATGCCGTTTGGATTTTTGTTAAATATCAAGACTGTGCAACACGTCAGTGGTATCATGCAAGTATTGCAACTTCAGGAAATACTGCTGCTTCACCATTACAAGTTGACCAAGTAACAGATGCAAAAGGGGTTTTCTTAAGAAGAAGCGCACTTGGTGGAGGAAACATCGGTTCAACAGCAATAACTTTAGCGTTAAACATTCCAGCAGGAACCTATAACTACAAAGTATTTGGAATCGAAATGGTAAACATCCCACAAGGCGATTTCCAAGTTGGTGATGCAACAAGTACAGGGACATATAGTAGTGCAACAATAACGGCATCTTCTCAATCAGGTGGATTATCTGCAGCAACACTTGGTGGAGCATCAGTAAATATTCCAGCAACATTCCCAATGGGGTATAATTCTTTCTATTCTATGAAATATGAAGTGACACAAGAACAATATGTAGAATTTTTAAATACGTTAACATACGATCAACAAAAAGAACGTACAGGAATAGACCCTATCGCTGCACCAGGAACCGGTGCTTTTACTACGGGTAGCCAATATAGAAATGGTGTAACATTAATAACATCTGGTAACAACAGCACTTTGCCAGCCGTTTTTGCTTGTGATGCTACAGCTGGAGTTGAAAACAATGTAGACGATGGACAAAACATTGCCATGAACTGGATGAGTTGGGCTGATTTAGCAGCATATTTAGATTGGGCTTGTTTACGACCAATGACTGAATTAGAATTTGAAAAAATCTGTAGAGGAACTGCACCACGTGTAGCAGGGGAATATCCATGGGGAACAACAGATTTTAATTACTATTCAACAGGCTCAATAGCTACTGGAACAGGTTTTAAATCGAATGAAAATATTTCAACTATTGTTAACGGTAGAAATTTATGGTCAAATTCTGGTGTTGTTGCAGGTGCAGGATATGGGCCATGTCGTGTAGGTATGTTTGCCACTTCGGTTACAGGTAGATCGTCGTCAGGAGCTGCTTATTATGGAGTTATGGAAATGGCAGGTAATGTTTGGGAAAGAACAGTTACAACGGGTAATGCAACAGGAGCTGCTTTCACAGGGGCTTTAGGCGATGGTGCTTTAACGGTTTTAGGTGATGCAGATGTGGCTACTTGGCCATCTTCTACAACAGCATTAGGTTTAGGGTTAAGAGGTAACGGATATTATAATACTAGTACCAATCCATCAAGAACTTCAGATAGAACAAATGCTACGACAGCTAGTCCAACAAGAAGTTATACCTATGGTGGTAGAGGTGTTCGTTAATCGTTTATTTGATAATGACATATTTAAATATGTTCAATAAAATAATTTTTAATTAATAAAATCAAATAACGATGAAAACAACATATATAAAAAAGGTTGTATTCATACTGTTTCTATTGTCAAGTAGTTTTATTTATTCGCAATACAATGGTGGAGATTCAGATGGATTTTCTTCTAGCAGTTTAAATAACACAAGTTGTTCATATCCTACACAATTCATTGCTTACAATGGAGGAGATAGTAGCTTGACAACAATAAATAGTTTAATAAATACAACATGTAATGCACCAAACCAGTTCTTTGCCTACAATGGAGGCAATGGTGACGGTTTTGCATTTGAATCAATAAATGCAGTTTCATGTGCCAATCCAAATCAGTTTTACGCCTATTTTGGTGGAAATGGTGATGGTTTTAGTTCAGAAACTATAAACGCAGTAAGTTGTGCTACTCCAAGTCAGTTTTATGCTTACTTCGGTGGAGATGCTGATGGTTTTTCAGTTGGAAGTACTGCACCAGCTTGTCCAACAGAACCTCCTGTAGCCGATTTTACTGCTTCGGCTACAACAATTTGTGTAGGTCAATCAGTAACGTTTACGGATACATCAACCAATTCGCCATCTGCATGGACATGGACATTTGCTGGGGTTACGCCAAATACTTCAACAGTTCAAAATCCTGTAGTAGTGTACAATTCACCAGGAACCTATACTGTGACACTTTTGGCAGCGAACTTCAATGGTAATGATACTGAAACAAAAACAGCTTATATTACGGTAAATGCCATTCCAACAGTAACAACTACTACACCGGCTTCACGATGTGATTCGGGTACAGTAACATTACAAGCTACGGCAAGCTCGGGAGCTACCTTAAACTGGTATGCAGCAGCAACAGGCGGAACAGCGTTGTCATCAGGAACAAGTTTTACAACTCCTAGTTTAACAGCTACAACAACATATTATGTTGAAGCACAATTTGGAACCTGTACTTCTGCTCGAACAGCCGTAATTGCAACAGTAAATGCTACACCTTCAATTACAGCAACAACTCCTGCATCAAGATGTGGAACCGGAAGCGTAACTTTACAAGCTACTGCAAGCACAGGAACAATACAGTGGTTTGCAAATGCAGTTGGTGGAACAGCTTTATTTACAGGAGCAAATTATGCAACTCCATCTTTAACTTCAACAACAAGTTATTATGTACAAGTAAGTCAAAATGGATGTATTTCTCCAAGAACAGAAGTTGTCGCTACAATTAATGCAATCCCAACTATTACAGGAACAACTCCAGCCAGTCGTTGTGATGCGGGAACAGTAACCTTAGAAGCAACCGCAAGTGCAGGAACGATTAGTTGGTATGCCGCAGCAACAGGTGGAACAGCTTTGACAACAGGAACGAGTTTTACAACACCAAGTTTGTCAACAACAACTACTTACTATGTTGGGACGGCAACGGCTACTTGTACATCAACACGAACTGCTGTAATAGCCACAGTAAATGCAACGCCTTCAATAACTGGCACAACACCAGGAAGTGTTTGTGATAGCGGTACGGTTTCACTATCTGCATCAACAAGTGCAGGAACAATAAGTTGGTATGCTGCTGCATCTGGCGGAACTGTTTTAGGAACAGGTACAACTTTTATTACTCCAAGTTTGACAGCAACAACTACTTATTATGCAGAAGCATCAAATGGTAGTTGTACATCAGCAAGGACAGCGGTAATTGCAACGGTAAATACTACGCCAACAATTACAGGAACTACTCCAGCAAGTCGTTGTGGAAACGGAAGTGTTACGCTACAAGCTATAGCAAATGTTGGAACAATCAGATGGTTTGACTCAGCAACTGGCGGAAGTGTTTTAGCAACGGGAACATCTTATGTAACTCCAAATTTAAATTCTAGCACGACGTATTATGTTGAGGTTACACAAAACAATTGTACTTCACCAAGAACAGCTGTATTAGCAACAATTAATACAATTCCAACCATCACGGGAACAACTCCAGCCAATCGATGTGGAGATGGTTCCGTTACGCTTCAAGCTACAGCAAGTTCAGGAACAATTTCTTGGTATGCCACTGCAACAGGTGGAACAGCTTTAGCAACCGGCGGAAGTTTTACAACGCCAAGTTTATCGGCAACCACAACATATTATGTTGAAACAAATAATGGAACTTGTAATTCGTCAAGAACGGCAGTTGTAGCAACAATTAATGCAATGCCGATGCTAACAGGAACTACTCCTGCATCACGATGTGGAAATGGTACAGTTACACTTCAAGCTACAGCAAGCTCGGGAACAATTTCTTGGTATACCACTGCAACCGGCGGAACAGCTTTAGCAACTGGAGGAAGTTTTGTAACACCTATTTTGACGACTACAACTACTTATTATGTTGAGGCAGCTAATGCTACTTGTACTACAACTCGTGTGCCGGTAGTTGCTACCATAAATCCAGGTGCATCAATATCAAGCACAACACCTGCATCACGATGTGGAAATGGTACAGTTACACTTCAAGCTACAGCAAGCTCAGGAACAATTTCTTGGTATGCCACTGCAACTGGTGGAACAGCTTTAGCAACCGGCGGAAGTTTTACAACTCCAAGTTTAACTGCAACAACGACATATTATGTAGAAACGGATAATGATACTTGTAATTCTGGCAGAACTGCTGTGATTGCAACAATTAATGTTCAACCAACTATTACTGGTACAATTCCAGCCAATAGATGTGGAAACGGAAGTATGACACTTCAAGCTTCAGCAAGCTCAGGAACAATATCTTGGTATGCATCAGCTACAGGTGGAACAGCTTTAGCAACCGGTGGAAGTTATACAACGCCAAGTTTAACTTCAACCACAACATATTATGTTGAAGCGATTAATGGAACTTGTAATTCTGGTAGAACGGCTGTGATTGCAACAATTAATGTTCAACCAAGTATTACTAGTACAACTCCAGCCAATCGATGCGGAAATGGTACAGTTACACTTCAAGCTACAGCAAGCTCAGGAACAATATCTTGGTATGCCACTGCAACCGGTGGAACAGCTTTAGCTACAGGTGGAAGTTTTACAACTCCAGGTTTGTCAGCAACAATGACTTATTATGTTGAAGCTGCTATTGGAGGATGTAATTCTTCAAGAACGGCTGTTGAGGCTACTGTAATCAATACTGCCGCACCAACAGGTGCTATTAATCAAACATTCTGTGCAGGTGAAACGGTTGGCTTGATTAGTACCAATGGAACTGATGTAGTTTGGTATGATGCATCAACAGGTGGAAATACTGTTGATTCGTCAACACTAATTGTTTCTGGAGTAACATATTATGCATCACAAACGCTTAACAGTTGCGAAAGTTCTAACAGATTAGCGGTTACTATGACATTAGGAAGTTGTTTAGGAATAGATGGTTTTGTGAAATTACAAATGAGTGTTTATCCTAATCCAACTAGAGATTTTGTAATTGTAAACGCGAATCAAATAATCGAAAAAGTAGAGTTACTAAATTTACTAGGTCAAACTTTAATTACAAAATCATTTAATGAAAACGAAGTGAAAGTTTATTTAGATAATTTACCAACAGCAACTTATTTATTAAGAGTTACTTCTGATAATAAAACCATTAATATTTTCAAGATATTGAAAGAGTAATGTAAAGTGTTAATTTAAAATTAATAGCCGTTTCAAGAATTTTCTTGAAACGGCTTTTTTTATGAATGTAAAATTAAAATACGAATTTATTCGTATTTCCAAACAACTTCACCTAACATAATTTTGTCTTATAACTTTAAATAAATTATAAAATGAAATCAAAAAATTATTTTTCAAAAATTGCTTCGGCATTATTTTTATTATTTGCTTTTAATGCATTCGCAAATAATGTAGAAATCACAGGAACTAGTGTTTCGGGTTCAAATATTACATTTAATATTTCATGGGAAAACAGTTGGAATGCAAATGTTGCTCCTGCAAATTGGGATGCTGTTTGGGTATTTATTAAATACCAAGATTGTAATACTAGACTTTGGGCTCATGCTGGTTTAAGTACATTGTCGTCAGACCATACCGCAGCTTCTCCATTACAAGTAGATCCTGTTGCTGATGGTAAAGGTGTTTTTATTAGAAGAAGTGCTTTAGGTGGTGGAAATATATCATCAACTTCTATTACTTTAAAAATGACAGGTATAGGCACTGGACCATATAATTTTAAAGTTTTTGGAATTGAAATGGTAAGTGTTCCTCAAGGTGCTTTTGATATTGGTGATGGTGTAAGTGCCTCAACTTTTAATAGCATTTCAGTAAATGCAACTTCTCAATCTTCAGGAATTACTTCTGCAACAATTGGTGGTGGTGGACCATCAATTCCTGCTACTTTTCCAATGGGTTATAATTCTTTTTATTGTATGAAATATGAAATTTCTCAATTACAATATGTTGAATTTTTAAACTCATTAACTTTTGCTCAACAACAATCTCGTGTGTATTCTGATCCAACAAGTGCAGCAGGAACTTATGTTGTTTATGGAGGTTATGCATATAGAAACGGAATTGTTATAGAAACACCAGGGAATAATGCAGCCATTCCAGCAGTTTTTGGTTGTGATGCGACAAATGGTGTTATAAATAATGTAAATGATGGTCAAAGTGTTGCTATGTCAAATTTAAGTTGGGCAGATTTAGCTGCTTATTTAGATTGGGCAGCTTTAAGACCAATGACAGAATTAGAATTTGAAAAAGTTTGTCGTGGAAGTATGCCTAGAGTTGCTGGAGAATATCCTTGGGGTGATACGAATATTAATGCGTTTTATAGTACTACTGTTTTAAATGGTTTACAACCTACAGAAATTGCTAATGCTGAAGTTAACGGAAGATGTGCGGTAGCGTTAGGTACTTCAAGTGGAGCTTATGGACCTTTGAAAGTAGGTGTTTTTGCAACTGGAACTTCAGGAAGATCATCAGCTGGAGCAGCTTTTTATGGTGCTATGGAAATGGGTGGGAATCTTGTAGAGAGAGCTGTCTCTGTAGGAAATGCTTCCGGTATTGCGTTTAATGGAACTTTAGGTGATGGAACTTTAACTCCAACAGGTGAAGCAAACCAAACAACTTGGCCTTCAGTTACAACAGCAACAGGTATAGGACAAAGAGGTGGAGAATATGTAAGTCCAGCAACTTTTGTTAGAATATCTGATAGAGCATCTGCAAGTGCAACAAATGCCACTAGAAATTATACTTTTGGCGGTCGAGGTGTAAGATAGTAATCCAATTTGATTTACAGGTAAAATTTACTTGTAATAAAATGAATGATATTAATTTTAAAAATCAAATTAGATGAAAACAACAAAAATATATATCGTTGTTTGCTTAACATTTATTTTGACACAGTTTACTATTTATGCACAATACAATGGAGGAAACTCTAATGGTGCAACAATAAATAATTTAAACGCAAACAGTTGTTCAGTTCCTTCGCATTTTTATGCTTATTTTGGAGGATTAAACGATGGTTCAAGTGTCAATGAGTTAAGTACAGCAACCTGCGGAACAGCAGCTTTTCAATTTGCCTATTTGGGTGGAATTTCTGACGGCGCAACTACTGAAGAATTTAGTTCTACTACATGTAGTACTCCACCTTCTTTTTACGCCTATTTTGGTGGAATTAATGATGGTGCAGCTGTAGAAAATTTTGAAGCAAATGTTTGTAGTTTTCCATCACAATTTTATGCCTACTTTGGTGGACAAGATGATGGATTTACTTTAGATAAAACAGCACCAATTTGTCCAACCCAACCGCCAGTAGCTAGTTTTACAGCTTCTACAACAGAAATCTGTGTAGGTCAAACAGTAACTTTTACGGATACTTCTACAAATATTCCTTCGGCTTGGACATGGACATTTGCTGGAGGAACTCCAGGTACTTCTACAGACCAAAACCCAGTTATAACATTCAACACTGCTGGATCTTATGCGGTGACACTAGTAGCGGCCAATTTTAATGGAACAGATATTGAAACCATAACGGGTTACATTACGGTAATAGCCTACCCAACAGTTACTTCAGTAACACCGGCAAGTCGTTGTGGTAATGGAACAGTAATTTTACAAGCTACTGCTAGCGCTGGAGCTTTAAGTTGGTATGCAAACCCAACTGGAGGAACGGCTTTAGCAACAGGAACTAGTTTTACAACTCCAACTATTTCTACAACAACTACTTATTATGTGGAAACGGTTAATGGAACTTGTACTTCAACTAGAATCCCTGTAATTGCTACTGTAAATGCTACTCCTAGTATTACTTCAACAACACCAGCAAGTCGATGTGGAACTGGAAATGTTACACTTCAAGCAACAGCAAGTTTAGGCACAATTTCTTGGTATTCCGCTGCAACAGGCGGAACAGCTTTAGCAACAGGCGGAAGTTTTGTAACTCCAAGTTTAACTGCAACAACTACTTATTATGTAGAAGCTGCAAATGGAACTTGTGTTTCCCCAAGAACTGCGGTCATTGCAACAGTAAATACTATGCCAAGCGTGTTAACGACAACACCTGCAACTAGATGTGATGCAGGAACAGTAACACTTGGAGCAACAACAAGCTCTGGAACGCTAAATTGGTATTCAAGTTCATCTGGAGGTTCTAGTTTAGGAACAGGAACTAGTTTTATAACACCAAGTTTAACTACAACAACAATCTATTACGTTGACGCTTCAACTATATCATGTACTTCGGTAAGAACAGCAGTTATTGCAACAGTAAATGCAACACCAATTGTAACTGGCACAACAAACAGTCGTTGTGATGCCGGAACTGTTACGTTAAATGCTTCTGCAACTGTAGGAACTTTAAACTGGTATGCAAATGCTTCTGGTGGTTCAGTACTTGGAACTGGAACTAGTTTTACAACCCCTAGTATTTCTACAACTACTACTTATTATGTGGAAAGTGTAAATGGTGTTTGTACTTCCGTTCGAACAGCAGTTATTGCAACAGTAAACTCTTCACCAACAATTACTTCTACAACACCAGGAAGTCGATGTGGAACTGGAAGCATTACACTTCAAGCAACAGCAAATTCAGGCACAATTTCTTGGTATGCCACTGCAACAGGCGGAACAGCTTTAGCAACAGGCGGAAGTTTTGTAACTCCAAGTTTAGCTGCAACAACTACTTATTATGTTGAAGCAAATAATGGAACTTGTAATTCGTCAAGAACTGCAATAGTAGCAACAATTAATACTACACCAACAATTACTTCTACAACACCAGCAAGTCGATGTGGAACTGGAAGTGTTACGCTTCAAGCAACAGCGAATTCAGGCACAATTTCTTGGTATGCCACTGCAGTAGGCGGAACAGCTTTAGCAACAGGCGGAAGTTTTGTAACTCCAAGTTTAACTGCAACAACTACTTATTATGTTGAATCAAATAATGGAACTTGTAATTCGTCAAGAACTGCAATAGTAGCAACAATCTCTCAAACAGCTTCTCCGACAGGAATTGCTAATCAAACTTTTTGTCAAGATGAAACAGTTGGATTAATTGCAGTACTTGGATCAAATGTAATTTGGTATGATGCGGCAATAGGTGGAAATATAGTGACTTCTACAACAGCTATTTCAACAGGGACAACTTATTATGCCTCACAAACAGTAAGTGGCTGCGAAAGTTCAACTAGACTTGCGGTCACTATGACATTAGGAAGTTGTTTAGGAACAGAGGATTTTGTGAAACTTCAGATTAGTGTTTATCCAAATCCAACTCGTGACCTGGTAAATGTAGTTTCCAATCAATTGATTGAAAAAGTAGAAGTTATAAACATACTTGGTCAAACATTAATTAGTAATAAATTCACTTTAAATGAAGTAATTTTAAATCTAGATAATTTGCCAACAGCAACTTATGTATTGAGAGTAACTTCTGAAAATAATGTTATTAATACATTTAAAATAGTGAAAAGATAATTTTTTTAAATCTTAATTTAATAAGCCGTTTCAAGATTACTTGGAACGGTTTTTTTAATACTAAAAAATCAAAGTAACTATCAAATTACTTTTATATATTCGTTTTAAATTAATAGATAAAGGTTTTGAGAAAAAACGCCACAGATACAAAAGTGAAAAATATTTTAATCAATACAAATTTAATGAGTTGAGTGTTGAAATATGAAGGAAATGTGAATGAAAATGAAAATGATTTTTCGCTAAAAAAATTAAAAAAATACGAATTTATGCGTATTTCTTTAAATACTAAAATGTAGCATCTTTGATTAAAATAAAAAGAAGATGTTTATAATTATAATAAGTGCTTTTTTAAGCTCAGTTATTTTGTTTTTAACTTACAAAATAAAAAAAGAACAGGAAGACCATAGTATTAAAATCAAATTTCTACAAAACATTATAAATGATTTATTAGAAATGAATAAAAATCAAGAAAGTAAAGTAAAACTTTCCGATTCATTAATTCAAAATTTATATAATGCTCGAAACAACATTGATCAAAATGTATTTGATTTGCAAAAGGAAATAATTGAAAAATTGGCGGCTAATAATTTACTAGATTAATACCATACTAAATATGAAAAAAATTCATTTATTTTTGTTAATTTTTTGTTTTACAGTTTCTTATTCTCAAAATGCTCAAGAAATAATTAATAAATTAAAAAAAGATTTGTCATCAAATCCTGATGATAAAAAAACAGCATCTATATATTCAGATTTAACTTGGTATTATGCTAACATCTCTGTTGACTCTTCGTTGTTTTATGGTTCAAAAGCTATAAAAGAAGCTGAGAGATTAAAAGACTCTACTCTTTTGGCTCAAATATATAGTGATTTAGGAGCTGTTTATTTTAGAAAAACAGACTTTGAAGCTTCAAAAAACAGTTATTTAATTGCTTACAAAATTCGTAAAATTAGAAATGATAAAACGGGAATGGCAAAAATAGCTGCAAATTTGGCGAATGTTTATAACAAACAAAATCAAAAAGAATTAGCTTTAAAATCTTATTTAGAATCTGTTGAATATTTTGAGAAAACAAATAATTTTGAAGCAGCAGCATTAACAAATGCTAATATTTCTTCATTGTTTATGGATTTAAAAAATTATCAAAAAGCATCAAAATATTTAAATAAAGCAATACAATACCAAGAAGAAAACAATAAATTGGATGGTTTGTCCACTTCATATCTAACAAAAGGAAATATTTTTTTAAGGCTATCAGATACATTAAATGCTTTAAAATATTATAAAAAATGTTTAAAAATTTCTCGAGAAATTGGAAATAAAATCAGCGAAGTAGCTGTTTTAAATAATATTTCTAAAATCAAAAATGATCAAAACAAGGGTAATGAATCAAAAATACTTAATCAACAATCAGCTCAAATTTTATCAAAAATAAATAAATCAAAAGATGATACCAGTTTAAGTTTAAATGTTGTTAGTAGCTTAATCACAGACCATAAATTTTTGGAGGCAAAAAAAATACTGCTCAAACTTAAAAAGGAATACTCTAATGAGCCAGCCTATTTTGAAGATTTAATTCAAACCTATAACTATTTAATTCAAACATCTTCACAACTTAATCAAAAAGACAGTGTTTCTTTCTATAGTAATGCAATTATGCGTTTACAAGATAAAATTATTGAACAAACTGTTAGAAAACAAACCAATGAATTTGAAACTAAATATCAAACTGTTAAAAAAGAGAAATTGATTGCGCAACAAAAAGAAGAAGTTAAATATAAAAACATTTTGCTTTTAGGTTTGACAATAATTGTTTTTTTTATCGCACTTTTTGGGTTTTTAATTTTCCGTCAACAAAAACTAAAAAACAAACAACAAAAACAAGAATTTGAACTCAAATCGGCAATTACTCAAATTGAAAAACAAAATGAATTACAACAACAACGACTTTCAATTTCTAAAGATTTACACGATAATATTGGTGCACAATTGACTTTTATTATCTCATCCGTAGAAACTGCAAAATATGTTGCTGATATTAAAAACACTACTCTAGAAAGCAAACTTTCAAATATTTCCAATTTCACAAAAGATACTATTGTAGAACTTCGCGATACCATTTGGGCAATGAATTCTGAAACCATAAATTTTGAAGATTTGCGATTGCGAATTTTAAATTTTATAGAAAAGGCAACAACTGCAACTACAGATATTTCTTTTAATTTTATGGTTGACAATGCCTTGAAAAATACACATCTTAGTTCGGTACAAGGAATGAATGTCTATCGATGTATTCAAGAAGCTATCAATAATGCCATAAAATATAGTGAAGCCAATAACATTTTAGTAGAAGTTATTTTAGACAAAAATGAAATAAAAATCATTATAAAAGACAATGGAAAAGGATTTGATGTTGAAACAATTTCTAATGGAAACGGATTGCAAAATATGCAAAAGCGAATGGAAGAAATAGGAGGAACATTCCAAATAGTTTCTGAACCAACAAAAGGAACACAAATAAAATTAAATTTTAAATCATGATAAAGTTAGCTATTGTAGATGACAACTCATTTCTTATTCAAGCAACAAGACAAAAACTAGCACTTTTTTCAGATTTTATTATAAAATGTACTGCAATAAATGGCATAGAAATAATAAGAGAATTAGAAAAAAACAGTAATTACGATTTGATATTAATGGATATTGAAATGCCTAAATTGGATGGGATTGGTGCTACAGAAATTATTAAGCAAAAATTTCCACATATTAAGATAATTATGCTTACGGTTTTTGACAATGATGCCAATATTTTTAATGCTATAAAAGCTGGTGCTGATGGCTATTTGCTTAAAGAGGTTTCTCCTGACGAATTGAAAAAAGGAATTCTAGAAACACTAAATGGTGGCGCAACCATGACACCAAGCATTGCCATGAAAACGCTAAATTTATTCAGAAACCCAACATTAATCGAACCTTCAACAATAGATGAAAATATAAAACTTACCACTAGAGAAATTGAAGTTTTAGAACAGTTGAGCAAAGGTCTAAAATATGACGCTATTGCTAACAATTTAATTTTGTCATCTGGAACGATTAGAAAACATGTTGAAAATATTTATAACAAGCTAAAAGTGCATAATAAATTAGAAGCTATTCAAAAAGCAAAAAATAATAATTTGATATAAATACGAATTTTTTCGTATGGTTTTAAGGTTTGAAAAATTAAATCTTTGCCTCATAATCTTAAACAAATATCAATATGAAAACAATCAACAAATTTGGATTAATTCTTTTAACAAGCATTTCAGTCTTGTTAAGTTCATGTAGTAAAAGTGACAGTGGTGGAAGTTCAATTCCTGAAACAGGCAGTTACATACAGGCAAATGTCGCAGGTAGTAATTTCCAGTCTTCTGGAGATTTTTTTAGTGGTACTTTTAGTAGTTCTTCTATGAATATATCGGGAACTTCAACAGATGGAAAATCTTTAAATATCCAACTGTACCCATTATCAGGAACAACATTAACTACAGGAACATATAATATAAATTCAACAAGTCAAAACGGTGGCGGACTTACTTTTATTGATGTTAATACAACTACTTTTTCAGTAGTAACATTCAGTTCAGTAAATTGTGATAACTCTATAGGAACATTAGAAATTACCTATATCGACTCAGCTAAAATTGAAGGCACTTTTTCCTGTGCTGCAAAAGAGGTTAAAGCTGATGAAAGTTGCAATGGTGACACAAAAAACATTACCAATGGTTCTTTTAGATTGTTGTTAAACTAAAACACTGTAAATGGCTTCCAAATATCGGAAGCCATTTTTTATAATTTTCCTTCCAAACTCTGCCAACCGCCACCATTCATACATTCAATACCACTGTTTTTTAAAATTGAGTTTGCTTGAGCACTTCTCATACCGCTTCTACAACACACAATTACAGGTTTATTTAATTTTTTTATTTCTTCAACTTTAGAAAAAATAGTGTCTAAAGGAATGTTTTTAGAATTCTTAATATGACCTTCTCTAAATTCTCCCACTGTTCTAACATCAATAATTACAGCTCCTTTGTTCATAAACTCTTGAACGCTTTCCGATTTTCCGCTTAATCCTATCATGCTTAATATTCCCATTTTTTTAATTTTTAATTTTTGACAAAAATACAATGCCTTACTAAGTTATGAAGTAACAAAAGTTACGTAACTATAAAATCTATATATTTGACAAGTATGAAGATTATCGATAGAAAAACAGAAATTATAAATTGCGCTGCAAAACTTTTTAAAGAAAAAGGATATAGTGCCGTAACGATGAGAGATATTGCGCAAGCTTTAGATATTAAAGCCGCAAGTTTGTATAATCACATCAAGTCAAAACAAGAGATTCTGGTATTAATCATTATAGAAATTGCCGAAGAATTTACCTTAACAATGAATTCCATAGTCAATTCTGAAATTTCCACCATTCAAAAATTAGAAAAAGTAATCCAGTTACATATTGAAATTACAATACGAAACCCAGAAGCATTAGCTTGTTTAAACAACGACTGGATGCATTTAACAGATAATGAACTGATTTATTTTATAAAAATGCGTGAAGATTATGAAGAAAATTTCAGAAATATTATCAAATCCGGAATCGCTGCAAACGAAATTAAAAACCTAAATCAAGAAGTTATAATATTTTCAATGCTTTCAACACTTCGAACACTTTATTTATGGTATGGAAAGAAAAAAGGCTTTACGGAAACTTCTTTGAAAAATAATTTAAAAGAAGTTTTACTTAATGGAATTGTAAATTAACAAAAGTTAAAAATTTACAACGTTTTCGTAACTAATTAATATTTTCAGTAAATTTGCATTGTAAACTAACAATTGTTAGTTGAAAAGATTAAATTATATAAATGGCAAAATTTCATAACATTCAAGTTCAAGATATTTATAAAGAAACTAGAGATTGTGCTGTAGTTACCTTTCAAATTCCAGACGAATTAGTTTCTGAATTTCAATACAAACAAGGACAACATTTGACATTAAAAACAATAATTGATGGTCAAGATATTCGTCGTTCATACTCATTATGTTCTTCACCAATCGAAAATAAATGGCAAGTTGCTGTTAAGAAAATTCCTGGTGGTTTGTTTTCTTCTTTTATTAATGAAAATTTAAAAAAAGGAGATTTTGTAGAAATAATGGCTCCGAGTGGAAAATTTAATGTTGAGGTAAATCCAGAAAAAGCCAAAAATTATATCGCTTTTGCTGCAGGAAGTGGCGTTACACCTATACTTTCGATCATAAAAACACATTTAGCACAAGAACCAAATAGCACTTTCAAACTGTTTTATTTGAATAGAAGCGTAAAAACAATTATCTTTAAAGAAGAAATTGAACAACTGAAAAACAGATACTTCGGTCGTTTTGAAATTTTTCACTTCTTAACCAAAGAACACCGTTTTTCAGAATTATTCAATGGAAGGTTTACCAGAGAAAAAATACAAGTTCTTACGGATAAAATCATAGATATTCCATCAATTGATGATTGTTTCATTTGTGGACCAGAAGATATGATTTTCTTACTACGTGATGAATTAAATGCAGCAGGATTAGACAAAGAGAAAATTCATTACGAACTATTCACATCAGGAATTTCTGAAGAAGATAAAAAAAGAATACAAAAAATAGTAGAACATAAAGTCAACGGTACCGATGTTACCATTATAGATGGAGGAAAAGAATTCCATTTTGTTATGGAGGATTCTTACGACAATATTCTTGATGGAGCATTAGCCGCTGGAGCCGATTTACCTTTCGCATGCAAAGGTGGCGTTTGTAGCACATGTAAATGTATGGTAGTAGAAGGAGAAGTAGAAATGAAAATAAATTATGCACTAGACGCTCACGAAGTTGCACGCGGATTGGTGTTAAGCTGCCAAGCTGTACCAACCACTGATAAAGTAGTAGTAGATTTCGGAGTTTAAAAAAAATATAAAAGTGAAAGTTTTTAAAGCTAATCACTAATTACTAACGGCTAATCACTAAGAATTATGTCAGAAAAAGAAATTAAGAATTTAGAAGAAATTTTCGATGCAAAAATTGCACGCGACGAAAAAATCGAACCAAAAGATTGGATGCCGGAAAAATACCGTCAAACACACATTCGTCAAATTTCCCAACACGCACATTCTGAAATCGTAGGAATGTTACCAGAAGGGAATTGGATAACTCGTGCTCCATCTTTAAAAAGAAAAGTTGCATTGTTAGCAAAAATTCAAGATGAAGCAGGTCATGGTTTATACTTGTATTCTGCTTGCGAAACATTAGGAGTTTCTCGCGAAGAATTATACGAACAATTGCATTCTGGTAAAGCAAAATATTCTAGTATTTTCAATTATCCAACCTTAACTTGGGCTGATATGGGTGCCATTGGTTGGTTAGTTGATGGTGCAGCTATTATAAATCAAGTACCTTTATGTTCCACTTCATATGGGCCTTACGCAAGAGCAATGGTGCGTGTTTGTAAGGAAGAAAGTTTCCACCAAAGACAAGGTTTTCAAATCATGATGACTTTAGCTGAAGGAACTCCAGAACAAAAAGAAATGGCACAAGACGCTTTAAATCGTTGGTGGTGGCCAGCTTTAATGATGCTTGGACCTTTAGATGCTGAATCGGTTCACACAGAACAATCGATGAAGTGGAAATTGAAACGAAAAAGTAACGACGATTTACGTCAACAATTTATAGATCAAACTGTTCCTCAAGCTGATATGATTGGTTTAACAATCCCAGATCCAGATTTAAAATGGAACGAAGAAAAACAATCCTACGATTTCGGAGAAATGAATTGGGATGAATTCTGGCAAGTAGTCAAAGGTCATGGACCATGCAACAAAGAACGTATTTCTGCAAGAGTTAACGCTTGGGAAAACGGAAAATGGGTTCGCGATGCTGCCGTGGCTTACGCAGAAAAACAAGAAAATAAAATAGTAAAACAAGCAATATAAAATAGTATTCAGTGGTCAGTAAATAATAGGCAGTGTAAAACTGAACACTAAAAAACTGGGCACTGAACACTAAAAACTGAACACTATGAAAAATTGGCCTCTTTGGGAAGTATTTATAAGAAGTAAAAACGGATTAGAACATCGTCATTGTGGTTCATTACACGCAAGTGATGCAACAATGGCTTTGGAAAACGCACGTGATGTTTACACAAGACGAAATGAAGGTGTAAGTATTTGGGTAGTTCCATCAGCACAAATCACAGCTTCAAATCCTAATGACAATGCAGAGCTTTTTGAACCAGCAAAAGACAAAGCTTATCGTCATCCAACTTTTTATGAATTACCTGACGAACTAAAACACATGTAATATTAACCTGCAAGGTTTCCAAAACCTTGTAGGTTTAATTTGTGAAATTTATACAATACAATGAATTTGTTATAATTCGTGAAATTCGTGTTTAAAAAAAATAAAATGAACAACAATTTAATTCAATACATCTACGGAATTGCCGATAACTCTCTGATTTTAGGACAACGTTTAGGTGAACTTTGCGGACACGGACCTAGTTTAGAAACAGATATTGCAATGACCAATATTTCATTAGACTTATTCGGTCAAGTGAGAAGTTATTTTCAATATGCTGCCAAATTGCAAGGTGAAGAAGTTACAGAAGATACAATCGCTTTTTTACGAAAAGAACGTGAATACAAAAATGTCCTTTTAGTAGAACAACCTAATCGCGATTTTGCTTATTCTATTACAAGACAATACTTTTTTGATATTTATCATTTGTTATTGCTTTCAGAATTACAAAATAGTAAAGATGAGACCTTAGCTGCAATCGCTAAAAAAAGCATCAAAGAAGTTTCTTACCACACACGTTTTTCATCAGATTGGATGAAGCGTTTAGGTGATGGAACCGAAGAAAGTCACAACAGAATTCAAACAGCAGTCAACGATTTATGGGAATTCACAGACGAATTGTTCCACACAACTGACGCTGATAAAGCTATGATTTCAGAAGGAATTGGAGTAGATGTAAGTTTGTTAAAAGAATTATTTTATAAAAAAGTAAACGAAATTTTAGAAGAAGCTACAATTCAAACACCAGACATAAAATATTTCCAAAAAGGAGGAAAACAAGGAATCCACAGCGAACATATGGGTTACCTTTTAGCACAAATGCAATACATGCAATTGGCTTATCCAAATATGAATTGGTAAAAAAAATGATTTGTCATTCTGGACTTGTTTCAGAATCTCAATTAATACAAAATAAGGAATCCGTGATAATCCGTTAAATAGGTGTCATCCATGTTCCAAAAAAAACAAAACTTTGCGAACTTAGCGTAAACCTTTGCGCTCTTTGCGGTTAATAAATGACAGAAGAACTAACACATATCGACCCAAAACTATTCGAAATACTCGAAACCGTTTCCGATCCGGAAATTCCAGTCTTATCGATTATGGAAATGGGCGTTGTTCGTTCTGCAAAAATTATTGATGACATTGTTGAAATTCAAATTACTCCAACCTACAGCGGTTGTCCAGCAATGGATGTTATTGAAGAAGATATTATAAAAGCATTCAAAGACAAAGGTTACAATGCCAAAGTAGAGTTAATATTATCACCAGCTTGGACAACCGATTGGATTACTCCAAAAGGAAGAAAAGCTCTTGAAGAATACGGAATTGCTTCACCATTATCAGAATCAGCCGATAAAGAAGCACTTCTTGGAAATAAAAAAGTAGTGAAATGTCCACAATGTGGTTCATTCAACACAAAATTAGTTAGTCAATTTGGCTCTACAGCATGCAAAGCATTTTTTCAATGCGAAGATTGTTTAGAACCTTTCGACTATTTCAAATGTTTAAAATAAATTCCCATGAAAATGGGAATCTTTTCAATAATAATCAAATCTTAATGAACCTTAATGTTCTTAATGGTTTAAAAAATTAATACATGAGTTCAATTCTTTTAAAAATAGAAAATAAAATAGCATTTATAACATTAAATCGACCTGACGTTTTCAACAGTTTCAATCGTGAAATGGCTTTGTTGTTACAGAAAACATTAGACGATTGTGAAAATGACTCTAATGTTAGAGCTATTGTCTTAACCGGAAACGGAAAAACATTTTGTGCAGGACAAGATTTAAAAGAAGTAACCAATCCAGAATTAAATCCGGGTTTCAGAAAAATATTAGAAGAACATTACAATCCAATCATCCAAAAAACCAGAACGATTGAAAAACCGGTAATAGCTGCTGTAAATGGCGTTGCTGCTGGAGCTGGAGCCAATATTGCTTTAGCTTGTGATATTGTTGTTGTCAATGAAAATGCAAGTTTTATACAAGCATTTAGTAAAATTGGATTAATTCCAGATAGTGCAGGAACATTCTTTTTGCCAAGATTAATTGGCTTACAAAACGCAACAGCTTTAATGATGTTAGGCGATAAAGTGTCTGCAATTGAAGCATTAAATTTAGGAATGATTTACAAAATTTATCCAACAGGAATTTTTGAAGAAGAAGTAAATACTTTGGCAACAACTTTAGCAAATATGCCGACAAAAGCATTAGGATTAACCAAAAGATTATTAAATCAATCGTTAACAAATAACTTGGAACAACAATTAGCTTTAGAAAGTGATTTGCAAATCGAAGCAAGTTCGTCAAACGATTATAAAGAAGGTGTAACGGCTTTCGTAGAAAAAAGAAAACCAGAGTTTAAAGGAAATTAAAGTTCCGTAGGAACGATATATAGGTATGAAAGTAGCAGTAATAGGTTCAGGAACAATGGGAAGCGGAATTGCGCAAGTAGCTGCCACTGCTGGTTGTGAAGTGAAGATTTTTGATACCAATCAAGAAGCTTTAGCAAAAAGCAAAACTAGTCTTGACAAGATTTTAGCAAGATTAGTAGAAAAAGAAAAAATTGATGAAGTTGAAAAAAAACGAATTCAAAGCAACATTACTTACGCAAATACTTTAGGCGAATTATCGCATTCCGATTTGATTATTGAAGCGATTATTGAAAATTTAGAAATAAAGAAAAAGTTATTTTTAGATTTAGAAAATTATGTTTCACCTGAAACTATTCTTGCCTCAAATACATCCTCCTTATCCATAACTTCCATTGCTGCTTCTTGCCAAAAACCAGAACGCGTCATTGGAATTCACTTTTTTAATCCAGCACCCTTAATGCAATTAGTGGAAGTTGTGCCAGCGATTCAAACTAGTGAAGAAGTTTTAAATAAAACCGTTCAAACTATTTCTGATTGGAAAAAAGTTGTAGCTGTAGCTAAAGATACACCTGGATTTATTGTAAATCGTGTAGCAAGACCATTTTACAGCGAAAGTTTACGAATTCTAGAAGAAGGTTTTGCAGACATGGCAACAATCGATTGGAGTTTAAAAGAAATCGGTGGTTTCAAAATGGGACCATTTGAATTAATGGATTTTATCGGTCATGATGTAAATTACATAGTAACAGAAACCGTTTTCACAGCTTTTTATTTCGACCCTAGATACAAACCATCATTAATCCAAAAACGCTTAGTCGAAGCGGGTTATCTTGGAAGAAAATCAGGAAGAGGTTTTTATGATTACAGTAAAGAATTGCCAAAACCAAAAGAAGATAGAATTAAAGCACAACAAATATTCGACAGAGTTTTAGCAATGTTAATTAACGAAGCAGCAGATGCTTTATTTTTAAACATCGCTTCAGCAAAAGACATAGATAACGCAATGACAAAAGGAGTTAACTATCCAAAAGGATTATTAGCTTGGGCAGACGAAAAAGGAATCAATTGGTGCGTAGAAAAATTAGACGAATTATACAACGAATACCACGAAGACAGATATAGGTGCAGTCCGATTTTACGTCGAATGAACAAAGAGAATAAAACTTTTTTCTAAAATAAACTTAGCGAACATTGCGTAAATCCTTGCGATCTTTGCGGTTAAAAACAAAAAAATGGAAGGAACAAAAATACCATACAAAATGCTTACTCAAGATGCTTACAGCCAATGGTTAGGTATCGAGATTTTAGAATGTGAAATCGGTCGTTGCAAAGTAGCCATGAAAGTTCGTCCAGAAATGCTAAACAGCATGCAAAAAGCACATGGAGGAATCACTTATTCGCTAGCAGACACAGCTTTCGGATTCGCAGCCAATACACACGGAAAATTTGCAGTTTCAATTGAAACATCAATAAATCACATAGAAGCAGTAAACGAAGGAGATTATTTAGTAGCCGAATCTGTAATAGAAAAAGTAAACAATAAACTAGGATTCAATATCATAGAAGTTAAAAGAAATGGAGAATTAGTAGCACTTTTCAAAGGGGTTGTATATCGCACTCAGAAAGATTGGGAGTAAATAATTATGAATTATTAATGATGAGTTATGAGTGATAGCATTGTTAAAAATAAAAGTTTTGAATTAGCAATTTCAGGAGTTAATTTTTATAAACATTTAGTTTCAGAAAAGAAGGAATTCGTAATGAGCAAACAATTTTTACGATCTATAACTTCTGTTGGTGCAAATGTTAGAGAGGCTGTAAATGCTCAAAGTAAATTAGACTTCATTCATAAATTATCAATTGCTCAAAAAGAATGTGATGAATCAATGTATTGGTTAGAGCTATTAAAAGAAACAAAATATATTGAAGAGAAAGATTTTAAAACAATCTATTCTCAAGCAACAGAAGTATTAAAAATAATTAAAAGTATAATTATTACAACAAAGAAAAATTTACAAGTTAAGAACTAATAATTCATAACTAATAATTCATAACTATTGAAATGGAAGCATACATAATAGACGGAATACGTACACCAATAGGAAGTTATCAAGGAAGTTTAGCACCAGTTCGTCCAGACGATTTAGGAGCATTGGTAATCAAAACCGTAGTTGAAAACAATCCAAACATACCAAAAGAAGCCTACGACGATGTAATCATGGGTTGTGCAAATCAAGCTGGAGAAGACAATCGTAATGTGGCGAGAATGTCGTTGCTTTTAGCTGGATTACCATATACAGTTCCAGGAGAAACTGTAAATCGTTTATGTAGTTCAGGTTTATCAGCAATTATTCATGCCAATCGCGCTATAAAAGCTGGTGACGGACACGTTTTTATTGCTGGAGGTGTTGAAAATATGACACGTGGACCATTAGTGGTTTCAAAACCATCTTCTGCTTACGGAACAGATAGTAAAATGTATGATAGCAGTTTTGGATGGCGTTTTGTTAATCCAAAAATGGATGCTATGTTCGGTACAGAAGGAATGGGAGAAACAGCCGAAAATTTAGTTGAAAAATATTCCATTTCAAGAGAAGATCAAGATAGATTTGCTTTTAATAGCCAAATGAAAGCAACTGCTGCACAAAATTCAGGTCGTTTGACCAAAGAAATTGTAGCGGTTGAAATTCCACAACGAAAAGGTGATCCAATAGTTTTTGCAAAAGACGAATTCATCAAACCAAATTCATCAATAGAAGTATTAGGTAAATTACGTGGAGCCTTCAAAAAAGACGGAAGCGTAACAGCAGGAAATTCATCAGGATTAAATGATGGAGCTGCAGCAACAATTATCGCATCAGCGGAAGCTGTAGAAAAATACAGTCTAAAACCAATTGCTCGAATAGTAAGTTCAGCAGTAGTTGGAGTAGAGCCAAGAATAATGGGAATTGGTCCAGTGGAAGCCACAAAAAAAGCTTTAGCAAAAGCCAACTTAACTTTAGACCAAATCGACATCATAGAATTAAACGAAGCCTTTGCTTCACAAAGTATAGCTTGCTTACGCGAATTAGGATTAAAAGATGATGACGCAAGAGTAAATCCAAACGGAGGTTCAATCGCAATCGGACATCCATTAGGAGTTACAGGAGCAAGAATTGCCTATTCAGCAGCATTAGAGTTACAACTAACCAATAAAAGATATGCATTAATCACAATGTGCATCGGAGTAGGACAAGGTTACGCAGCAATTATCGAACGCGTAGCTGAATAGCCGTTGGCTTCAGCCATCGGATAAAAATATATAATAAAAAGTTCCGCAGGAACGATATTTAGGGAACAAGTATGAAATTACAAAACTACATAAACGGAAGTTGGGTTGAAGGACAAGGAGAAGGAACTCCAATGTTCGATGCCATAACCGGAGAAATAATCGGATTTACTACAACCGATGGATTAGATATTCCTAACGTTTTAGAATACGGAAGAACAAAAGGTGGTTCAACACTACGTAAAATGACGTTCCAAGAAAGAGGAAATATGATAAAATCATTAGCCTTGTATCTTACCAAAAAGAAAGAAGCTTTTTACGAATTAAGCTACCGAACTGGAGCAACCAGAATCGACAGTTGGATTGATATTGAAGGTGGATTCGGAAATCTTTTTGCCAATGCATCGTTACGTAAATTATTCCCAAACCAACCGTTTCATGTAGAAGGTGATCCAATCGATTTATCAAAAGGAGGTCGTTTTATGGCACATCATATTTTGGTTCCAAAACATGGAGTTGCGGTTCATATAAACGCATTCAATTTCCCAGTTTGGGGAATGTTAGAAAAATGTGCCTGTAATTGGATGGCTGGAATGCCAGCTGTAGTTTTGCCAGCACCACAAACTTCTTTTTTAACAGAAGCAGTTGTTAGAGAAATTATCGCGTCAAAAATTTTACCAGAAGGAGCATTGCAATTATTAACCGGAATGACAAAATCAATTTTAGATACAGTCAATTCGCAAGATGTTGTAACGTTTACTGGTTCAGCACAAACAGGAAGATTATTAAAAAATCATCCAAGATTAATTGAAGAATCTGTACCATTCACAATGGAAGCCGATTCATTAAATTGTTCTATTTTAGGAAAAGATGCTGTTCCAGGCACACCTGAATTTGATTTGTTCGTAAGAGAAGTCAAAAACGAAATGACGGTTAAAGTTGGACAAAAATGTACGGCAATACGAAGAATAATTGTTCCAGAAGAATTAATAGATGATGTTCAAAAAGCTTTGGCATCACAATTAGATAAAGTCACTATTGGTGATCCAAGAGTAAAAGAAGTTCGAATGGGAGCTTTAGTAAACAAAACCCAAGTCGAAAGTGTAAAAACCCAAGTAAACAAAATTGCTCAAACTGCTGAAATGGTTTACGGAAACTTTGATGAGGTTCAAACCATCGGAGCAGATGCTAAAAAAGGTTCGTTCTTGAAACCAATTTTAATGCGAGAAAACAATCCATTCACAAATACTGCTTGTCACGAAATTGAAGCTTTCGGACCAGTTTCTACTATTATGCCTTATAAAACTTTAGAAGATGCCATCACTTTATCACAAATGGGTAAAGGTTCGCTAGTTTCTTCAATTTTTACTTATGATGATGCTATTGCAAGAGATTATGTAATCGGAGCAGCATCACATCACGGTCGAATTTTAGTCGGAAATCGCGAAATGGCAAAACAAAGTACAGGTCACGGTTCACCTTTACCAATGTTGGTTCACGGTGGTCCAGGTCGTGCTGGTGGTGGAGAAGAAATGGGTGGAGTTAGAGGCATTAAACATTACATGCAACGTTGCGCGATTCAAGGTTCACCAACTACAATTACAGAAATCACAGGCATTTATCAAGCCAATGCCAAATATAAAGAAGCACCAGAACATCCTTTCAAATACCATTGGGAAGATATTCAACCAGGAATGTCGTTGAAAACACACAAACGTACTTTCACCGATACAGATATCATCAATTTTGCCAATTTAACTTGGGATCATTTTTACGCTCACACCGATATCACTTCATTGGATGGAAGTATTTTCGAAAAAAGAACCGCTCACGGTTATTTTATTATTTCGGCAGCAGCAGGTTTATTCGTTTATCCAAATAAAGGACCAGTTGCCGCAAATTACGGATTAGAAGAATGTCGTTTTTTACGTCCACTTTACCATAACGATACGGTTTACGTTCGTTTAACATGCAAACAAAAAGTAGATAGAGATGTAGCTTCAGCTGAACATCCAAGTGGAATAGTAAAATGGTTTGTAGAAGTTTTTGATGCAGAAGACGAATTAGTAGCAGTGGCAACTATCTTAACGATGGTGCAAAAGAAGCAAGAAGTTTTTGTTGAAATGACCGATGAAAAAATAGAAGAATGCATCAATAAATTGACAGAAAACACTAAACCAAAATGGGGAATTTTAACGCCCCAGCATTTGTTAGAACATTTAGAACACGGTTACAGAATCATGTCAGGTGAAATTCAAGATTTTGAAATTGCAACACCCGAAAAAATTCTAGATAAAGTACACAATTCATTATACAATTACGATAAATTTCCAATGGGAACTTCTTTTCCAACCATGAAAAAAGGAGAAGTAGAAGCTTTAGTTCATCCCGATTTTGAAACAGCAAAAGCAAAGTTTTTAGAAGCCAGACAAGCTTACAAAACCTATTTCAAAGAAAATCCAGAAGCAAAAGTAAAAAACATGGTCTTTGGAGAAATGAACAAATACGCATCATATCTATTAGAAAGAAAACATTTAAACCATCATTTCGAACAATTCGATTTGATATAAAATAATTAGGAGCTATTTCCAGCTTTCCACTGTATCTTTTCTTTTTTAAAGAAAAAAAGAAAAGGATGCCGTTCCAATCTGGGCTAGGGATTTAGAGTATAAAAAAATATAAATAATTAACAACATAAGCTTTGCGCCTTAGCGTCTTTGCGAGAAATAAAAATCATTGCGAACCTTGCGTAAAACCTTGCGCACTTTGCGGTTAAAATAAAAAACATGTCACAAGCATACGTAAAACACGAAATAAAAAACAACATCGCAACAATCGAGTTCTTTCATCCAGAACACAACTCATTGCCAAGCGATATATTAGCAAAATTAGCCAACACTATTACAGAAGTTGGAAACAACAACGAAGTAAAAGTAATCATCCTAAAAAGTGGTGGCGACAGAACTTTTTGCGCTGGAGCAAGTTTTCAAGAACTAATTTCAATCAATGACGCTGCCACAGGGAAAGTATTCTTTTCAGGATTCGCAAACGTAATAAATGCGATGCGTAAATGTCCAAAATTCATCATCGGAAGAGTACAAGGAAAAACTGTTGGTGGTGGAGTTGGAATCGCAGCAGCAACCGATTATTGTATGGCAACAAAATTTGCAGCCATTAAATTATCCGAATTAAACGTTGGAATTGGACCATTTGTAGTTGCACCAGCAATCGAAAGAAAAATGGGAGTTTCAGCCATGTCACAAATAGCTATTGATGCTAATACATTTTATGAAGCAACTTGGGCAAAAGAAAAAGGATTGTTCGCAAATGTGTATGAGAGCATAGAAGAATTAGATTCAGAAGTTCAAAAATTTGCTGAACATTTATGCACATACAATCCAGAAGCTATGCAAGAAATGAAAAAAGTTTTTTGGAGAGGAACAGAAGATTGGAACAATCTTTTAGCCGAAAGAGCAGCCATAAGCGGAAGATTAGTTTTATCAGATTTTACAAAAGAAACGTTGAAGAAATTTAAATAAGGTGGTAGGATTTAGGTGGTAGGTATTAGAAGAAAACCTACAACTTACAACCTACAACCCACAACCTAAAAATATGATATACGAATTCAAAGGGTTCATCCCAGTAATACACGAAAGTAGTTTCATTCATCCTCAAGCAGCTGTTACGGGTAATGTCATTATTGGAAAAAACGTATATGTTGGTCCAGGAGCAGCCATTCGTGGAGATTGGGGTGAAATTATTATTGAAGATGGTTGCAACGTTCAAGAGAATTGTACCATTCATATGTTTCCCGGAAAATCAATGGTTTTAAAAGCCGGAGCACATATTGGTCACGGAGCAATAATTCACGGAGCTAACATTGGAGTAAATTCTATGGTCGGAATGAATGCAGTAATCATGGATGATGTAAATGTTGGAGATGAATGCATCATTGGAGCATTAGCCTTCGTAAAAGCAGGAATGCAAATTCCAAACCGAAAAATCGTAGTTGGTAATCCAGCCACAATTATAAAAGATGTTTCAGACGAAATGATTGATTGGAAAACAAAAGGAACAGCATTGTATCAAAAACTTCCATCAGAATGTTATAAGAGTTTAAAAGCCGTTGAGCCGTTAAGAGAAATTCCAGCTAATCGTCCAACACAAGAAGCGTTTTATAAAACATTAGAAGAATTTAAGAATAAGTAATTTACAAATCCTGCAAGGTTTTCAAAACCTTGTAGGTATTTATAGAAATGATAACAGAATTCAAAATGCCCAAAATGGGTGAAAGTATATCCGAAGCTACGATAATTTCTTGGTTGAAAAACATAGGAGATTTTGTGGACGCAGAAGAAACAATTTTAGAAGTTGCAACCGATAAAGTTGATAGCGAAGTGCCTTCACCAGTTTCAGGAACAATCACCGAAATTCGTTTTCAAAAAGACGATGTTGTAGCGGTTGGAACTGTTTTAGCTCTAATTGATGCTGATGGAAAACAAGAAGCTAAAAGTACAAAGCAAGAAGTTGTTAGCACTAAAGTTGAAACTCAACCAGAAGTTGCTAAGCAATCAAACATTGAGTTTAAGCAACTTAAAAGCAATCCTGACGCATTTCTTTCACCTTTGATTATCAGTATTGCTCAAAAAGAAAATCTTTCGTTAGAAGAAGTACAAAGCATTTCGGGTTCTGGAACCGACGGTCGAATTCAAAAAAGTGATGTTTTTAATTATCTAAAAAATAGAAAATATCCTTTAAAGTCAATTCCAACAACCAACAACCAACAACCAACAACTTCTTATCCAAAACCTAAAATCAATTATGTAGAAGGCAAGGACCGAATTGTTGAAATGGACCGAATGCGCAAAATGATTGCGGATCATATGGTCTATTCAAAGCAAACTTCTCCACACGTGACTTCATACATAGAAGTAGATGTTACGAATTTGGTAGATTGGAGAAATGCTAACAAAGATAAATTTCAAGAAAAATACAACGAAAAACTAACTTTTACACCAATATTTGTTCAAGCAGTAGCCAAAGCAATTGAAGATTTTCCTTTAATCAATGTATCTGTGGATGAGAAGAAAATTTATGTGCATAAAGATATCAATATTGGAATGGCAACGGCTTTACCAAGTGGCAATCTAATTGTTCCAGTTGTAAAAAATGCCAACGAAAAAGATATACTAGCTTTAGCAAAAGATGTAAATCAACTAGCTGATGCTTCAAGAAATAACAAACTAAAACCCGAACAAATTCAAGGAAGTACTTTTACGATTTCAAACGTAGGAACTTTTGGAAGTTTAATGGGAACACCAATTATCAACCAACCAGAAGTTGCCATTTTAGCTTTAGGAATCATCAAAAAAAGACCCGAAGTTATCACAACTGAAAAAGGAGATGAAATTGCCATTAGAAGTATGATGTACCTTTCACTATCCTTTGATCATAGAGTAGTTGACGGATTTTTAGGAGGTTCGTTTTTACGAAAAGTAGGCGATTATTTAGAACAATTTGACACAAACACAACTATATAAATTATGAACGAGATTATGACCTCAGAAATAAAAATAACAAAAGTTAAAGAATCAAGAGTAAATCAAGTTGATTTGGAAAACGTAACAATGGGATTCAATTTTACGGATCATATGTTCATTTGCGATTATGAAAACGGCGAATGGCATAATCCTAGAATAGAACCTTTAGCTTTAATTCCAACGCATCCTGCAGCAATGGCTTTGCATTACGGACAGGCTATTTTTGAGGGTATGAAAGCCAGAAAGTCTAAAAATGGAACGCCATTATTATTCAGAGCTGATGAAAATGCAAAACGTTTAAATTTTAGTGCTGACAGAATGGGAATGCCACAATTTCCAGAAGATTTATTTATTGAAGCATTAAAGCAATTCACTGCAATAGAAAAAAATTGGATTCCATCAAAAGAAGGAAGTGCGTTGTACTTAAGACCATTTATGTATGCTGACGAACCTTTTATTGGTATGCGTGCTGCAACTAAATTTAAATTTATGATTATTGCTTCACCAGCTGGACCATTTTTTAGTAGAAAAATTAAGTTATATGCTGAAAAAAAATATGTTCGTGCTGTAAATGGTGGAACAGGAGAAGCAAAAGCAGCAGGAAATTATGCAGCAGCTATTCGCCCAACAGAATATGCAAAAGCTAAAGGCTATGACCAGGTTTTGTGGTTGGATGCACATGATTTTGAGTACATTCAAGAAGTTGGAACAATGAATATTTTCTTCAAAATAGGAGGAAAGTTCATCACGCCAAGCTTGACGGGTTCAATTTTATCCGGAATAACAAGAATGAGTGTAATTGATTTATTAAGACATAAAGGATTTGAAGTAACTGAAAGACCAATAAAAATCTCTGAAATCATAGAAGCTTCACAAAACGGAACGTTGGAAGAAGCATTCGGCGCCGGAACTGCAGTAGGAATTGCCATGATTGAAGAAATTGGGAATAATGATTTATCAATCAAATTTCCATCAGAAAATCCGGTTTCTGTTATGGTAAATGATACTTTGAATAAAATTAAAAAACAAGAAATTGAAGATCCATTCGGTTGGGTTATAGAAGCGGAATAGATTTCAAAAAAGAAAGAATGTTAGACAAAAACATATTACAAAAAGCATTTTCAACCATGGCAACCGCAAAAGCCATGGCCGAATTGTATGAAGAAAATTTCAAAATAGTTTCCAAATACGTGCATGCAACTTCTCGTGGTCATGAAGCGATTCAGATTGCGGTTGCAATGCAATTATTGCCTCAAGATTATGCATTTCCATATTATCGTGATGATGCAATGATGTTAGGAATAGGAATGCAACCTTACGATTTGATGTTGCAATTGATGGCAAAAAAAGACGATCCATTTTCTGGAGGAAGAACCTATTATTGTCATCCTAGTTTAAAAGATGATGATAAACCTAAAATTCCGCATCAATCTTCTGCAACCGGAATGCAAGCCATTCCAGCTACTGGAGCAGCAATGGGTTTTTGGTATAAAGAAAAAACAAATATTGCTGAAGATTTAAAAGATAAACCAATTGTAGTTTGTTCACTTGGTGATGCTTCAGTTACCGAAGGAGAAATTGCCGAAGCTTTTCAAATGGCAGCCTTAAAGCAATTACCTATTTTATATTTGGTACAAGATAATGGTTGGGATATTTCAGCCAATGCGGCCGAAACTCGTGCTCAAAATGCGTTTGAATATGCCAAAGGTTTTCACGGAATTGAAGCGATTTCTATCGATGGAGCCAACTTTACAGAAAGTTACGAAGCCCTTCAAAAAGTAATTGAAACGATTCGTACAGAAAGAAGACCTTTTTTAGTACATGCTAAAGTTCCGTTATTGAATCACCATACTTCTGGTGTTCGTATGGAATGGTATCGTGATGATTTGGAAGAAGCTCAATCGCGTGATCCTTATCCTGTTTTGATGCAACAATTAAAAGATAATGGATTTTCGGATGTTCAGATTTCAGAAATAGAACAAGAAGTAATAACCAAAGTTCAGACTGATTTCAAAAAAGCCCAACAAGCAGAAGATCCAAAACCAGAAGATTTATTTACGAATGATTTTGCACCAACACCAATCACAGAAGAAGTTGGTGAAAGAAATCCTGAACGCGAAGAAAAAGTCGTAATGGTTGATTGTGCTTTGTTTGCAGTAGAAGAAATCATGAAAAAACATCCTGAAAGTTTATTATACGGACAAGATGTTGGTGGACGATTAGGAGGAGTTTTTAGAGAAGCAGCAACTTTAGCTCAAAAATTCGGAGACGAAAGAGTTTTCAATACACCAATTCAAGAAGCATTTATTGTTGGTTCTACAGTAGGAATGTCAGCTGTAGGCTTAAAACCAATTGTTGAGGTGCAATTTGCCGATTACATTTGGCCTGGTTTAAATCAATTGTTTACTGAAGTTAGTCGTTCGTGTTATTTATCGAATGGAAAATGGCCAGTAAGTATGATTTTGCGTGTTCCTATTGGAGCTTACGGAAGTGGTGGACCTTATCATTCTTCATCTGTAGAAAGTATTTTAACGAATATTAGAGGAATTAAAATCGCTTATCCAAGTAATGGTGCCGATTTAAAAGGCTTGTTGAAAGCCGCTTATTACGATCCAAATCCGGTTGTGTTTTTAGAACATAAAGGTTTGTATTGGAGTAAAGTAAAAGGAACGGATGCAGCAAGAGTTAACGAACCAAGCGAAGATTATATGTTGCCTTTTGGAAAAGCAAATATAGTTCAAGAAATTTGGGAACAAGAAACAGAGGAAACTATTTCGGTTATTACATACGGAATGGGAGTTCATTGGGCTTTGAATGCTTCTTCGGATATCAAAAATCAAGTTGAAATCATTGATTTACGTACTTTATATCCTTTGGATGAAGAAACGATTTTAAAATCTATAAGAAAGACTAAAAAATGTTTAGTGGTTACTGAAGAACCAACCAATAATTCCTTTGCCAGAAGTTTAGCCGGTTTAATTCAAGAAAAATGTTTCAAGAATTTAGATGCACCAGTTATGGTAATCGGTTCAGAAAATATGCCAGCGATTCCTTTAAACAGTACTTTAGAATTCACCATGATTCCAAATGTAGATAAAGTAAAAGTTAAGATTGAAGAGTTGTTAAACTATTAAATAAAAAAACCTCCAATTTGGAGGTTTTTTTATTTATTTCTTTTGTGGCGGATATTGAGCCAGAATTTTTGTGACAAACTCTTTTACATTTTCTTCTTTCTTTTCAGTGTTTTTGGTTAAAACACCTTCACCTTCGCCTTGCCAAATCAATTCTTTCTTCTTAGCATCAATTATATCAATGGTCAAAGTGCCTTCACTATATCTTGAAATGGTTGTGTTTCCACCCCACATCCACGGATTCCAACCCCAACCCCAGCCATAACCCCAACCAGCGTTGAATTGGTTAACGTTGACTTGCTCTCTTTCTTTCGTGAAAAAATTAATTAACAAATCAGGGTTTTCAGATTTTGTAAATCCTTTATTTGCCATAACTTCATCGATAGAGCGAAGAATTCTTTTTTTATCTAAATCAGATATTTCTACTTTATCAATACCACTTTTATGGTAAGCATAAGTTTTGTACCCATCAAAGGATACATTTTTATCATAGTCTTGATTTACTTTAATTGAACTACAAGAAGTAATAACAAAAAGTAAAAGTAGCGGAAGGAATTTGATGTTTTTCATAGCTATTAATTTATATTATAATTTTAAAATTCAGATATAACAAAAACTACAAAACTTAAAAAAATTATAATAGTGATTCGTCAACTATATTTGGGATGGTAACTTTCAACAAAGGTTGCGTTTCCATCGCTCTTTTTATTGCAAAAATTGCGCCTTCGTTTCTTGCCCAACTTCTTCTCGAAATTCCGTTGTTTACATCCCAAAAGAGCATTGATTCTAAGCGTTTTGATGCTTCTTTACTACCATCAAGAACCATACCAAAACCGCCATTAATTACTTCACCCCAACCAACGCCACCACCATTGTGAATAGAAACCCAAGTTGCTCCACGAAAACTGTCACCAATGACATTTTGGATTGCCATATCGGCAGTAAAACGTGAACCATCATAGATATTTGAAGTTTCTCTATATGGAGAATCTGTTCCAGAAACGTCATGATGATCACGGCCTAAAATCACATATCCTATTTCACCTTTTGCGATTGCTTGGTTAAAAGCTTCTGCAATTTTAATTCTTCCTTCTGCATCTGCATAAAGTATTCTGGCTTGTGAACCAACCACTAATTTATTTTCTTGTGCGCCTTTTATCCATTGAATATTATCGGCCATTTGTTGCTGGATTTCTTCAGGAGAATTTTTCATCATTTCTTCTAAAACAACACACGCAATTTTATCTGTTTTTGCCAGATCTTCAGGATTTCCTGAAGCACAAACCCAACGAAATGGTCCAAATCCATAATCGAAACACATTGGCCCCATAATGTCTTGAACGTAACTATTATATTTAAAATCGATGTGATTTTCTGCAAAAACATCAGCTCCAGCTCGAGAAGCTTCTAATAAAAAGGCATTTCCATAATCAAAGAAATAGGTTCCTTTTTCAGTGTGTTTATTAATTGCAGAAGCATGACGACGCAACGTTTTTTGAACCTCTTCTTTAAATTTTTCTGGATTGTTGGCCATCATTTCATTAGCTTCTTCAAATGAAATTCCAACTGGATAATAACCACCAGCCCAAGGATTGTGTAGTGAAGTTTGATCTGAACCTAAGTCTATATGTAAATTTTCTTTATCAAAACGTTCCCAAACATCAACGACATTTCCTAAGTAAGCTATCGATACAACTTCTTTATTCTCTAATGCTTTTTTAACTCTTGGAACTAATTCGTTAATGTTTTCTATTATTTCATTTATCCAACCTTGAGAATGACGAATATGCGTGATTTTTGGATTTACTTCAGCACAAACGGTTACACAACCTGCAATATTTCCTGCTTTTGGTTGTGCACCAGACATTCCTCCAAGACCAGAAGTTACAAATAATCCACCTTTTGGAGATTTTTTTATTTTTCTGAATCCATTTAAAACGGTGATGGTAGTTCCGTGCACAATTCCTTGCGGACCAATATACATATAACTTCCAGCTGTCATTTGTCCGTATTGCGAAACGCCTAAAGCATTCATTTTTTCCCAATCATCCGGTTTGGAATAATTTGGAATAACCATTCCGTTAGTAACAACAACTCTTGGTGCTTCTTTATGACTAGGAAACAATCCCATCGGATGACCAGAATACATTGCTAATGTTTGTTCATCCGTCATTTCAGCAAGATATTGCATGGTCAATAAGTATTGTGCCCAATTTTGAAAAACAGCTCCGTTTCCGCCATATGTAATCAATTCATGTGGATGTTGAGCTACTGCATAATCCAAATTATTTTGAATCATCAGCATAATTGCCTTGGCTTGTTCACTTTTTCCAGGATATTCGGAAATTGGTCTTGCATACATTTTATAATCAGGACGCAAACGGTACATATAAATTCTACCGTAAGTTTCAAGTTCCGCTTTAAATTCAGGAATTAATTCTGCGTGATGTTTTGGTTCGAAATAACGTAAAGCATTTTGTAGTGCTAATTTTTTTTCGTCATCAGAAAGTATCTCTTTTCTTTTTGGTGCGTGGTTTATTTCCTTTTCGTAAGGTTTTGGTTGAGGTAAAATAGACGGAATTCCTTGAAGAATTTGCTCTTTAAATGTCATTTTAGTGTGTGTTATAGTTAGTTGCTTTATTTTTTTGGTTTTATGGTTCCAGTTTTTTTGTCAAATCCGTAAGGACAATGTCTGCATCCGCTTTTGCAACAATAACCACGTTTTAAATGGTATTTTTCGGTAAAACATCGATAACCCTCGGATGTTAAATAATAATCTTCACCTTCTATTAGTTTATTTTCTGTATTTTGGTCATCCATAAATGCAAATTTAATCACTTTTAGAAGAATGTATATTATTGTTTTAAAATATTTAGTACCCAAAAAAATTATTGGTTTGACAATTTTTCCATTTATTATAGTCAAAGACAAAAAATTAAAGCTGGACAAAGTTTTTATTAATCACGAAAAAATTCATTTGAGACAACAATTAGAATTATTAATTCTTCCTTTCTTTGTTTGGTATTTTTTGGAATTTTTTTTTCGATTCATGATTTGTTTAAATTGGAGTAAATCATATCGTTCAATTTCCTTTGAAAAAGAAGCATATTGTAATGAAATGAATTTTAATTATTTGGAAAAAAGAACTTTATATCGGTTTTTGAAGTATATAATTTGATTTTTTTTTAAAAATTAATTTTTTGAATATGAATGTTTTGTATTTTTATAGAAATTTTTAGTTTTATGAAAAGAGTTATACTTTCGTTCGCACTTTTATATAGTGTTTTTTCTCACTCTCAGTTGTTTGTGTCAACAAATAGTTATATGTATGTTGGAAATCAATATGTGTTTGTTAAACAAAATGTACAACTTGAAACGGATGCCAAAATTGTTTTAAGAAGAGAAGGTCAATTTTTACAAGGTACAACAGGAACTTCTACAAACCTTGGTCTTGGAAAATTATCTGTTTTTCAAGAAGGATCTGTAAATAATTTTGCTTATAATTATTGGTGTTCTCCTGTGGGTTCTCCTTCAAGTTTAGCTAAAAATGAAAATTTTGGTATTACAATGTTAGAGCAACCAACCTCGGTTTTAAATGGCACATCTGCTTCTATGTTATCTATGACTGCCACTAATGGTATTTCAAATCCTTTACAAATAGCTCCGAGATGGATACACCGATTTTTATCAGGTGCTGGATATTCAAATTGGATTCAATCAGGTTCTAATACCGATATTGAACCTGGGCAAGGTTTTACAATGAAAGGCACTGGTGGTGTTTTGGATGGATATACACCTGCAGGAGAAGCTTCTCCCAATAATCCAGGTAGTGCGCAGCGTTATGACTTTAGAGGAAAACCAAACGATGGAGATATAACTATAACTGTTGCAGACGGTATGTTTACATTAACTGGAAATCCATATCCTTCTGCCATGGATTTATCTGCTTTTTTAACAGATGCAATTAATACAACTGGTGTGGCTTATTTTTGGGAACAAGACAAAACGGTCAACTCGCATTTAATATTAGCATATCGCGGAGGTTATGGTACATATTCTCCTGTTTCAAGAGGTGGTACTGGAGTTTATGTTCCAGCTGTTTTTAATTCTTTTGATATTTCGGGTGTCGTTATACCTTTTACAAATACTAGTCCAAATAATAGTTATGCAAGGTATTTTTCTCCAATTGGTCAAGGTTTCATGGTAAAAGGAAATGCTTCTGGTACTACTGCAATACTAAAAAATTCTTATAGGGTTTTTCAAAAAGAAGATCCAACGTTGTCTGTTTTTGAGAGAAATACTAGTAATCAAACAGCAACTTCTGATTTTTTACCTTACATACCTTCTGTTTCAGGATTTGATTATACATCTGTAAGTTCATTACCAGTTCCACAAATTAGAATTAATGCTTTGTTAAATAATCAAGCAATCAAACAATTTGTAATTGCTTTTGATAATGAAGCTACAGATGGCATGGATCATGCAAAAGATGCTGAAAATCCAAATACTATTTCAAATGATATTAATTTTTTAATTGAAAATAAAGACTGTATTTTGTCTGTAATTCAATTTGATGAAAACAAAAGATTACCGCTAACCATTAAATCTGGAGGGAATGTTTCTTTTAAATTAAAAGTTATCGATGTTATAAATTTTAATCCTTCCCAAAAAATTTATTTATATGATGCTGAAACAAATTTGTATCACGATATAAAAGATGATGAGTATGAATTTGTGTTACCACAAGGTACTTACGACAATAGATTTGAAGTAACTTTTAAAACGGATGCTTTATCTAATCATGAAGTTGTGAAAAACAATGTTATAATTTATCAGAATAATTCACAAGAGACTTTATTTGTTTCAAATCCTAATAATCTTGATGTTAGAACAATCATTCTATATGATATTAATGGTAAAAGAATTACTTGTCAAGAAAAATTAGCTACCAAAATAGAATATTCGCTATCAACTTCTGGTTTAGCAGATGCAGCGTATATTGTAGAAATAATCACAAAAGAGAATTTAAAATTATCTCAAAAAATTATTATTTCTCAAGGAAAATAATTTTGAAAAAATAAGACGTTAATGGGCGTTTTTTTGTTTCTGTTTAGTTTTTCAAAGCTCAATATATTTTTGATAAAGGATATATAGGTTTGTTTAAATGGAATGTTTAGTTAGTTGCATTAATATTTATTTCTTAGATGAGTATCAAAAAAAGAAAAGCGGTAATTTATTAAATTACCGCTTTTTTTTTGTCTATAAATTAATTTAATAGATTATTTTCTTATTGTAAACTTGTCCGTTATCAAGTTTTATTTTTAAGAGTAATGTCTTTTTGCCTCTAGGTAGTGATGATAAGGTTATTTTATTAGAAGAAACATTACTGTAAGTATCGATGATTTGTCCTAACACATTGTAAACCATGATTTCTTGTATCAAGTTTGTAGATTCTACCGTTACATGATCATTTACTATAACCCTTAAATCTTCATTTTGCGAAAAATTATTATTGTCTAAAGTGCCATTTCGATATACAATTTCAAATCGATTTGTATTGGTGCCGCTTGAAATAGTGAAGTGATAAGGTTCTAATTTTAGGTCATGGTAAATACCTAGCAAATTGTCTTTTAGGTATATTGACTGCTGGTTAAACACTCCATCAACACCAGCCAATCCTATGGAATACTCTCCATTTGTTTGAGTTGAGATACCAATGGGTACAATGTCGTTATCATCAAAAGGTACTGGTCTTCCTTGAATTGAGAATTTTTTATCATTTATTAATGAGTAAATATCCATCGAACCATTTTCTTGAGTTAGACAATCATATAAACTATCCCAGCCTAAAGAAGCACCTTCTATGTAACCAAATAATGTTCTACTTGATTGATTATTGGCGTTTATTATGTCTAACCAGATTCTATTTCTTTCTAATTCATTAATGTTTAATTCTGAGTTTGATTGTGATAAATTTTGGAATCTATAAAAATTGTTGTTTGGATAACTGGCATTTCTCAAGCCGTTGTTAAATGTTACTACATCAGTTCCAGCAGCACCATCTTTCATTTGTACAAAAAAGCCTTGTCCTGCACCAATAAATAAATCTAAAGAAGCTGTTGGACAACAACTTGTACCAGTAAAGTTAAATGTTAAGTAATCTCCAGCAGTATAATTATATCCAAAAGAACTGTAAAAAGGGTTTATTATAAGTGAGGAAGGTAAAGTCCCGTGTGTCCACAATCTTATATTTCCTTCAATTTTTGTTCTATTATTGTATAAGAATTGACTACCTCTAATTGAAGAAGGATATGGATTTCCTATTAAATTCCAATTGTCACTCAAATTAGTAATTTCAATTCCATTTGTTCCTGTGTGGTACGATATGTTCGTGTCGCTTCCTCTATAGATAGGGACAATTATGGTACCGTTATTTGGAGTTCCAATAAAATTTCCAGTTAAAATATTCGAGGTTGAATTATTGAAAGGACTTGAGCTTGGACCTCTAATTATATATCCTTTACCATTAGTCATTGTACTAGTGGTCAAATTAACCCAATTGCCTTGACCTCCATTACTATTTGCTATAGTCGTATTCCATTCATATTTAGGACCAGGTGTAATTGGTGTGAATATAGAATTGAAATTTTGATTGGATACAGGTGAAGACCAATATACATAATCTAGTGTTCTAATATTAGCATCTCTTTTGTATGTTATATTTCCAGTATTTGTTGCGTTATTAATCTGTACTAAATTTGCATTGTTGTTTACAATAAAGTTTCCGTTTGTTTGCACTGTAATGCCATCTGTAATAGTTATGTTGCTATCTGAGTTAATAGTTAAAGTAGCGTTGGTATTTATTGTTAACGTACCTGATAGAGCATTATAACCAGTCCCAGAAACTATAGGGTTTCTTGCAGTAACAGGTATTAATACACAATCAACACCATTTGGTATTCCAACTGGTGTCCAGTTATTATTGTTGTTCCAGTCTGTGCTAACAGAACCATTCCAAGTTTTATTTGGAATTACAGTAACTGTCGTTTCATCTGAAATTTTTATAATGCTTCCAGTACATGTAGTATAAGATACTTCTGCCGTATAGGTTTGAGTAGAAGTTGGACAAACGGTTAGAGTACTTGATGTTCCTAAAACTGTTCCTGAGGTGCCAGAACCTTCATACCATTTTATAGATGTAATTGTTGGTCCTGATGGAGTAAATCGCCATGCTTCTTGTGATGTTGTCCAATTCGGATCTAGACTGTTTCTTCCAGGAGCAACAACGGCTTGTGTGCCTGTTGCATTTTGTACACCAACAATTGCATTTCCATCATTCCAATTGGAGCTACCATTAAACTCAACATTTTTTTCTTTTATATATACTTCTATAATATTAGTGTTTTCATACAAAACCATCATTCCAGTGTAAAGGATACTATTGGTTCTAAACATTGGTACATTTTCCCATGAAGCTACTAAAGCTCTACATCCGCTCGTTAGTGTAATTAATTCCCAACCAACTTGTCCTCCTTTACTTGGGTCTATGTCATGATAAACCCCATAAATAGTGTTAGCAAATAATGCACCAGTTGTGCTAGGTAAATTATTAGAAAACGACCAGCCTGTTGATCCATTTGCGTTTGCAGTGTTAAAGGACAGCATACCATTAGAACCCATTATACATGAATTATAAGTATTGCCATAAAAACAAAAAGTAAAAGGCAAATTGATGACAGGTGACCATACATCATCAATATTTACACTAACTGGGTTTGCTAAGCATCCAAATTGATAAGGCGGAGGGTTATAAGCAATTGATTCTACCGAGTAATTTGTTGTTTGTCCTAAGGTCAAAAAAGTAGCCTCGAGATCTACGCAACCTGTAGAACCACATGCATTTATTGGTAATGGATCTGCGCCGAATAATCCCAATTCACCAGTAAAAACTTTTGGACATCCTGCATCTGTATTTCCAATACCTGTTCCAGGTGTGCATGGAGTTGAAATACATATATTGAAAGTACCATTGTTGTCATTTCCAAATTCCCAAAATCTAATAAATAGAATAGTTCCAGGCGTTAAGCCAGAAAAAGATAAATAAGGCATAGCACCGTTTACACTTGTGTCATTATCACATTGAAGCAAAGTTAGCGAACTACATGTTCCCGAGTAAACAGCCATTCCACCATCTAACATTGTACCAGTATTACTGTCAATCCGAACAATTCCATTTGCTGGCACTTCAAAATTAAACCAAACATCACTTCCTAGATAATTTGCACATCCAGGAGCTGTTACTCCACTAGTTGCAGTAGCACCTAAATTTGTAAAGGTTTGGTATGCACATGTTGTATTAACATTTAATTCTATTGAACTACATGGGTTGTCATTTATTGGAGGAGTAGGCGTTGTTACACAAATACCAAAAGTTCCAGTATTGTCATTTCCAAATTCCCAAAATCTAATATAAATAGTTGAACCAGGAATCAATCCAGAACTCTGAATATAAGACATTAAACCATTACTGCTATCATCATCATCACACTCTATTAATGTAAGTGAACCACATGTTCCACTATAAATAGCCATCCCGCTATCTGTCACAACACCTTGAATTGTATCTATTTGTAAAATTCCATTTGCTGGTACAACGACTTTAAACCAAACATCACCACCTGAATAATTACCACAACCAGGTGAAGCAACCCCCGATGATGTGGCTTCTGCATTTGTATATGTACTGTAAGAACATGATGTGTTTACAGGCAATAAGATAGCATTTGCACAATCGTCATTTGAAGGAGGAGGAAGCGGACAAGAAATTGAAAAACTTATATTTCCTCCAGTCGAACTTTCTGGATCTAATAAAAAATAATATTGGGTGCCTGCAGTTAATGTAAATCCTGAGCTTGTTGATGCACCATATAAATCATCAATACATGTCCATCCTGTAGAACCACAACCAGTACTTGCAGCTCTATATTGATAGTCAATAAAAGAGTATGAACTGGTTTGATTTATTTTATAATTTCCAGTAACTAAAGGCGTATAACTATAAATAATTTCATTTCCTGGTGTTGTGTAACCACAAGCTGAGGAACCATAAACACCTGTTCCAGAAGTGATAGTGGTATTAATTGTTGTTCCACAAGCTGCTATGTTTGTGATTGAACTACATGGAGTTGGTGGGGTAGTAATACAAGTACTAAAAGTACCCTGATTAGAGCTGTTTCCATAACTGTAAACTCTATAGTAATATGTTGAAGAAGGTGTTAATCCAGATAAATCTGTGATTTCAGCACTACTACCAACTGTTGCATCAATACATCCAAAACTGGTTAAGCTACCACAAGTACCTGTAAAAAATTGAACAACAGCATCATTTAAACTATTTGGAGTTACCGTAACTCTATGATTTGTGCTTGTAGCCACAAAACTAAACCACACATCATCATCTGCATTACCTGTACAACCTGATTGTGATTGTGTAGCTCCTACAGTTGTTGAATATACAGACGATGTACAAGTAGCACCAGGATTTACGGGTACATTTACCGCATTAGGACAATTGTTATTGTCGCTTGTAATGCATAAAGAAGTTAGATTAATGTTGTTTGTTCCAACATTAACTACTTTGACATAATATGTCCCATTAGTTAAAGTTGCGTTAATGGTTTCTGTTTGTGCACCAACAGTATGATTATTATTGGCACAAGCTAATTCGGTAAAAGTACCAGAAGAGCAAGTACCCGTTAACGAAATTAATTGTAAAAATAAATTTCTATTTGAAGCGTTTCCAGTAATAGTTATATTTTGCGGTCCACTAGTTACGGTAAATTTATACCAACCTTCTCTTTTAAAAGATTCTCCAGCACTAAGACATCCAGAAATTAATGGATTGTTTTGAGAAAAATCATCTAAGTTGCTTGATGGTGCGCAAGGTCCATTGACGATTAGGTTTATTGCGTTAACACAATCAACATTTGTGATGGTTTGCGAATAGAGAAAACTACTTTTTATAAATATAAAAGCGAAAACAAGTAAATAGTATTTTTTTTTCATACTGAATTATTTTTAAGTTTGTTATATTTGGGTACTATCAAAAATAGAAAGAAATGTTAATATTCCTAACTTTTGTTAACAATATTTAAGGTTATTAACAATCAGTCAGTAAAAAACCATAATTATACTACAAAAAAATAAAAAAATCATAAAAAACAGTAATTATTTGCAAATCAAAGTATGTATCAAACTATAATAATAAAAAATAAACTACTTTCTATAAAAAGAGAGGATTTACTACATCCTTATATTTCGGGCAATAAATTCAGGAAATTAAAATATAATATTGAGGAAGTAAAGCGTTTAAATAAAAACACTTTACTCACATTTGGAGGCGCCTATTCCAATCACATTTTGGCGGTTGCAGCTGTAGGAAAAGAATATGGTTTTAAAACAATTGGAATTATTAGAGGAGAAGAGTTAGTAAATAATATAGAAAATAACCCCACTCTATCAAAAGCAAAAGAATTTGGAATGGAATTTGATTTTATTTCAAGAGATAATTATCGAAATAAAAATGACGAAAATTTTATAGCAACATTAAAATTAAAATTCGGTGATTTTTATTTGCTTCCAGAAGGAGGAACCAATTTGTTGGCGATAAAGGGATGTGAAGAAATAGTAACAAGCGAAGATGATGCTTTTGATTACATTTGTTGTGCTGTTGGGACAGGCGGAACTATTTCAGGTGTAATAAATTGTTCAAAACACTGTCAAAAAGTTTTAGGATTTCCTGCTTTAAAAGGTGATTTTTTGCAAGAAGATATTCGTAAATTTGCAAACAAAGAAAATTGGGAATTGATAAACGATTATCATTTTGGAGGTTATGCAAAAACCACAAACGAGTTAATCGATTTTATGAACGAATTTTATACTCAATATCAAATTCCACTAGATCCAATTTATACTGGTAAAATGGTTTTTGGTGTTTTTGACTTAATTAAAAAGAATTATTTTCCTGAAAATGCTAAAATACTTATACTACATACTGGTGGATTGCAAGGTATAAATGGGATGAATTTAGTTTTAAAAAATAATAATCTAACACAAATAAAATATAATGCATACTAAGTTTTTAATTGGTTTTCTTCTAATTTTTTTAGTTTCATGTTCTTCCTCAAAACCTGTGGTTAGAACTTCTAAATCAAGCAAAACGGTAGTTAGAAAACCCATAGCTCATAATAGTTCAAAGTCTAAAGTGGTAACTTCAAGACCCAATAACACGTCAACATCTGGTTCAAACAATTCATCATCTTCTCAAAATAATGATATTAGTACCGTGGTTTTAGAAGCAACAACTAGTGTAAAAGTGACTACAAAGTTAGTCTTAGAATACATCGATACTTTTAAAGAAATTGCCAAAGATAACATGGTGAAAAATGGAATTCCAGCAAGTATAACTCTAGGGCAAGCTATTTTAGAGTCGGGTGCAGGTACCGGACCATTGAGTGCGCAAGCCAACAATCATTTTGGTATTAAATGTCATAAAGAATGGGATGGACCAAGTATAAAATATACTGATGATGCAGAAGATGAATGTTTTAGAAAATACAATGATCCTAGCGAATCTTTTAGAGATCACTCTTATTTTTTAACAAGTAGATCACGATATGCCGATTTGTTTAAATTGGATAAAGATGATTATAAAAGATGGGCAAAAGGATTAAAAGCAGCAGGTTATGCAACAGATCCAAAATATCCAGACAAATTAATCAGTTTAATTGAACGGTATGATTTACAGCGTTTTGACGCTGAAGTTCTAGGGAAAGATTATGAAACAAATCCCAATTCTCAAGTGGCTTATCAAGATCCATCAAAATACACTGTTGTTAAAGGAGATACTTTATATTCGATTTCAAAACGGTTTAATATATCTATAGAAGACCTGAAAAAGAAAAATAATTTATCGGATACTAATTTGTCACTAGGACAAAGATTACACGTCAATTAAACATTCCTAAATAATTTCAAATGTTATATCAAAGAAGTAGTCAGCTTTTTGCTGAGGCAGAAAAGGTAATTCCTGGTGGTGTTAACTCTCCTGTAAGAGCTTTTAAAGGAGTAGGAGGTACACCAATTTTTGCAAAGAGTGCTAAAGGTGCTTATGTCTATGATGAAGATAATAATCGCTATATTGATTATATTAATTCTTGGGGACCAATGATTTTAGGTCATGCTTTTCAACCCGTTGTTGACGCGGTAATTGAAAAAACAAAACTTGGAACTTCATTTGGAATGCCCACCGAATTAGAAACAAAAATTGCCACATTAGCAGTTTCTATGGTGCCAAATATTGATAAAATAAGATTTGTAAGTTCTGGTACAGAAGCTTGTATGAGTGCTATTCGTTTGGCTAGAGGATTTACCAAAAAAGATAAAATCATAAAATTTGCAGGTTGCTATCATGGACATTCAGATTCTTTTTTAATTCAAGCAGGAAGTGGAGCAAGTACCTTTGGAACTCCAAATTCTCCTGGAGTGACACAAGGAACTGCAAAGGATACTTTGTTAGCAAATTATAACGACATCGAAAATGTAAAAGCACTTTTTGAGTCAAATAAAAATGAAATTGCGGCTATAATTATCGAACCCGTTGCAGGAAATATGGGTTGTGTTCCGCCAACTGATGGCTTTCTTCAAAATTTAAGAGCGGTATGTGACGCCAATAATTCGTTATTGATTTTTGATGAAGTGATGACTGGATTTAGACTTGCAAAAGGTGGAGCACAAGAGCTATATAATGTTGCTGCTGATTTAGTTTGCTTCGGAAAAGTAATTGGTGGCGGTTTGCCTGTTGGTGCTTTTGCAGCTCGTAATGAAATTATGAATCATCTTTCTCCACTTGGTTCAGTTTATCAAGCAGGAACTTTATCTGGAAATCCATTAGCAATGGCAGCTGGCTATGCAATGTTGCAAAGTTTAAATAAGGATATTACAATTTTTAAAAGATTGGAAGAAAAAACGGCTTATTTACACAAAGGAATTGAAACGGTTTTAACTCAAAATAAAATCGAATTTACCATAAATAGAGTTGGCTCCATGATTTCTGTACATTTTGATGAAAACCCGGTTTTCGATTTTAATTCTGCTAAAAATGGCGATAATGATAGGTTTAAAAAATTCTTTCACGGATTGCTACAAGAAGGAGTATATATAGCACCTTCGGCCTATGAAACTTGGTTTATCTCGGATGCATTAACCTATGAAGATTTAGATTTTACAATACAAGCGATTGATACTGTTTCAAAACAGCTATAAATAAATAAAACCATTCAATGGAATGGTTTTATTGACTTATAATAGTAATTATTAATTAATTAACCTTTTGTATAAAGCTTCATTTGATTCAAGTTTTTCCATTTTAGCATCGCCAATTGTTGCTCTAATTTTGGCATCCATTACTCTTGAAAGTTCTGTTTTTCTTTCAGGAGTTAATTCATTTTGAAGTGTTTTATATTTCATTTCAAAAAGTCTGTAAAAATCATTTGTCATAGTATCATCTAAACCTAAGTATTTAGACAATTCCACAGCGTCATTTTTAGCATTAACTTCAGGGCTTTCTTTTTTTAACTGTTCTTGTTTAACCATGTCTTCTTTGGATAACTCTTTTTTGTTTTGGGCATTAGAGCTAAAAGAAAAGGCAATAATTGCAGTTAATACGAATACTATTTTTTTCATTATTTTTTGATTTTAGTTGATTTAATATTCCAAAGCTACTTTTTTTTTAAATCAACTCAAAATTTATTTCGAAAATAAATCAACAATTAGTTTTAATTCTGTTTTTTCTCTTTTCGTTCTTGCATTTTTTCTTTCATTTTTTCTTTGCGTTCCTCTTTCATTTTTTCCCATTTAGAATATTGTTCAGTAGTTAAAATGGTTTTCATTTCAGCAGATATTCTGGCTTGTTCTTCTTTCATTTCAGCTTTTTTCTCTTTTGACGCGGCTTTTCTGTCTTCCCTTTTTTTCTCATCTCTTTTCGCTACTTCCTTTTCAATTAAAGTACGAATTTCTTTGACTTGAGTTTCATTTAAAGCCAATTCACTTGTCATTTTTTTTACTTGTAAATCAACTTTTTGTTCTGTTGTCAGTTTTTCTCTGTCACCTTTGTGCCCTTTTTTACCTTGTGCAAAAGTTGTAAAACTAACCACTAATAAAGCGGTAATAATTAATTTTTTCATGAGTATTTAATTTTAATGATTTCACTTTAGACTTTGAGTTTATTAAAAGGTTTATTCTTTAACAAAATTTTAGTATTAAATCATGAAGTATGATTGAAATCATAAAATTTTAATGCATTATTAAAGAATTTTGTATAAGAAATTTAAACATAATTTATCATGAACAAATCAATTTTAGTATCATTATCATTTGCCCTATTAATGGCATGTGGTAAGAAAGAAAAAGAAAATGAGGAATACAATCCATCAGCCACAACAACTGAAGCCACAACAGACGTTTCGTCTTATGATCCAAACCGAGGAGAAGGTAAATTTCATAATGTTGAAATTGCTGCCACTCTAGACAATGCTATGGCAACAAAAGGAGAGGAAGTTGCAGGTGTAAAATGTATTTCTTGTCATAAAACAACGGACGAAAAATTAGTTGGTCCAGGTTGGAAAGGCGTTACAGAACGTAAAAAGCCAGAATGGATAATGAATTTTATCACCAATCCTGACCCAATGATTGACAAAGATCCAGAAGTACAAGCACAATTAGAAATTTGTTTGGTTCGTATGCCAAATCAAGGTTTGAACGACGAAGAAGCTAGAAGTATTTTAGAATACATGCGTAAAATTGATGGTGTAAAATAAATAACTTTATCATGAATAAAAATAATATAATAAAAGCATTTTTTGCAATTATAATTGCAAGTGCTCTGTTTACATCTTGTAAACCCAAGAATTCAAATGATGCCGTTAGCGGTGACGCTGCTCAAAAAGCTTATGTAGCACCTGGTAAATACGATGAATTCTACAATTTCGTTTCAGGTGGATTTAGCGGTCAAATGAGCGTTTATGGACTTCCAAGTGGAAGAATGTTAAAGGTAATTCCTGTTTTTTCTGCCGATCCAGAAAGTGGTTGGGGTTATAATGAAGAAACCAAACCAATGTTAAACACTTCGCATGGATTTATTCCTTGGGATGATGCTCATCATCCAGAAATGTCTCAAACCAATGGTGAAGTAGATGGGCGTTGGGTTTTTATCAATGGAAATAATACACCACGTATTGCTCGAATTGATTTAAAACGTTTTAAAACTGCAGAAATTATTGAGTTACCAAATAGTGCAGGAAATCACTCTTCACCATTTATTACTGAAAACACAGAATATGTTGTGGCTGGTACTCGTTTTAGTGTGCCAGGTGATTATGAAGATGGTGATGTACCTATCAATACATACAAACAAAATTATAAAGCGCATATTAGTTTTGTAAAAGTGGGTAAAGAAGGCGAAATGGATATTGCTTTTCAATTGCGATTACCGGGTGTAGATTTCGATTTAAGTCATGCTGGTAAAGGAAAATCGCATGGATGGTTTTTCTTTTCTTGCTACAATTCAGAACAAGCTAATACACTTTTAGAAGTAAACGCTTCACAAAAAGATAAAGATTTTATCATGGCTGTAAACTGGAAAAAAGCCGAAGAGTATATCAAAGCAGGTAAAGGTAAAAGAGAGAAAGCTAGATATGCTCATAACTATTGGGATGAAAAAACACATTCTGCCGTTTCTGAAATGAAAGAAGATGTATTAGTTCTAGATGCAATGGCTTTAAAAGATATTTGCTACATGATTCCTTGTCCAAAATCTCCTCACGGTTGTGATGTAGATCCATCTGGAGAATATATTTGCGGTAGCGGAAAATTAGCTGCTTTAATTCCGGTATTTAGTTACACTAAAATGCTAAAAGCTATCGAAACTAAAAACTATGAAGGCGATTATCAAGGAATACCAGTTCTTAAATATGATGCAGTACTTCACGGTGAAGTTCAAAAACCTGGTTTAGGACCATTACACACTGAGTTTGATGGTAAAGGAAATGCTTATACTACAATGTTTGTTTCATCAGAAGTGGTTAAATGGGATATCAAAACACTAAAAGTTTTAGATAGAGTTCCTACTTATTATTCTGTTGGACACTTAATGATTCCTGGTGGTGATAGTAGAAAGCCATTTGGAAAATATATGGTTGCTTATAACAAAATTACTAAGGACAGGTATTTGCCAACAGGACCAGAATTAACGCAATCAGCTCAGTTATATGATATTTCGGGAGATAAAATGCAATTGATATTAGATTTTCCAACGATTGGCGAACCTCATTATGCTCAAGCCGCTCCAGCCGATTTAATTAGAAATAATGGACAATTAAAATTCTATAAAATTGAAGACAATCAACATCCTTTTGTTACTAAAGGCGAAAAAGAATCAAAAGTGGTTCGCGAAGGAAATAAAGTTCATGTTTACATGACTTGTACTCGTTCTCACTTTGCGCCTGATAATATCGAAGGGATTAAAGTAGGTGATGAAGTTTACTTTCACGTTACTAATTTAGAACAAGATTGGGATGTTCCTCACGGGTTTGCTGTAAAAGGTGCCAAAACCGCTGAGTTGTTAATCATGCCAGGAGAAACGGCTACTCTAAAATGGATTCCAGAAAAAGTAGGAACAACAGTGTTTTATTGTACCGATTTCTGTAGTGCACTTCACCAAGAAATGCAAGGCTATTTGAGAGTGTCTCCAAAAGGTAGTTCTGTTCCAATTACTTATAGCTTAGGAACAAACCTTCCAAAAGAAAAATAAATCTTCAAAGAGGGAACAGTGGTTTTCATTGTTCCCTTTCTTAAAAAAATTAATGTTATGAATACTTCAAAAATTTCTGGAGTATCAAAAGGGTTACTTTTGATAGTCGGTTGCTTGTTTATTGCTTCTTTGTTTTATCCAATGTGGCAAATAGAATTAGAAGCACCACAATATCCAGAAGGTTTAGTGTTGAAACTGCATGCTAATAAAATTGGTGGTGATGTAGAAATCATCAACGGATTAAACCATTATATTGGGATGGCAACCTTACACACTGAAAATTTTATCGAATTCACTGTTTTGCCCTATATCTTCGCTGCTTTTGCTCTAATTTCAATTGTATCCTTACTTGTTGCTAGAAGAAAAATGGTGTTGTATTTTTTAATTATCTACGTATTATTTATTGTTCTAGCGGCTATCGATTTTTATAGATGGAACTATGAATACGGTCATAATTTAGACCCAAATGCTGCGATTAAAGTACCAGGAATGGCTTATCAACCGCCATTAATTGGATACAAACAATTATTGAATTTTGGTGCTTATTCTGTTCCAGATATTGGTGGATGGATGCTCACATTGGCAGGAATTCTTCTATTTGCTGTTGTTGCAATGGAGTTTAAACTGTTTAAACGTTTTCAAAAAAACACGAAAGCAACACTTCTAATACTCTTAACTTTTGGCTTTTTCTTGTCTTGTAGCACTAAAGATATGGAGCCAATAAAGTTAAATGTTGATCAATGTTCTTTTTGTAAAATGACTATTGCTGATGGGAAATTTGGTGCAGAAATCATTACCAAAAAAGGAAGAGTTTATAAATTTGATGATTTGCATTGTATGAAAGGCTATTTGTCTGAAAATAAAACTGATGTCAAATCTTATTTTGTGCATGATTATACTAAAGAGAATATTTTAATACCAGCTGAAAAAGCATTTTATCTAAAAGATGGTGCTATTTCGAGTCCGATGCGAGGAAATATTGCGGCATTTGTAGATGAAAACGAAGCCAGTGCTTTTCAATCAAAACTAAATGCACAACCAATTTCATTTGAAGAAATTAGTGCTAATTAATTAGAAAAACTTTCGATGAAATATTTACTCAAAATAGTTTTTTTACTTTTTTTTGGTGTTGTTGTTCAAGGTCAAACTATTGATGTTGGCGCGAACCAAAAAATAAAAACAATCAAACAAGCGATTTCTATTGCAAACGCTGGTGATACTATAAAAATCCAGAAAGGAACGTATAGAGAAGGAACTATAATTGTAGATAAAAAAGTAGTGATTATCGGTGTGGATTATCCTGTTTTGGATGGTCAGAAAAAGTATGAAATCTTATCCATAAAGCATGATAGCGTTGTGGTTAAAGGATTAAAATTAATACGTTCGTCTTTTGCCTCAATGGAAGATCCTGCGGCAATAAAAGTGTATAATGTCAATACTATACAAATTGAGAATAACATTTTAGATGATAATTTTTTTGGGATTTACATTCAAAATGGAAGAAATTGTATCATCAAAAACAATCGTCTTAGAGCTTATGGAAAAGAAGAACAAAAACTTGGAAACGGCATCCATTGTTGGAAAAGCAATGATATTCAAATCATAGCCAACACTATTATAGGGCATCGTGATGGCATTTATTTTGAGTTTGTTTTTGATTCTGTGATTTGGCGCAACAAAAGCGAAAACAATATCCGTTATGGATTGCATTTTATGTTCTCGCACAACGATTCGTATATCACTAATATCTTTAGAAATAATGGTGCTGGAGTTGCCGTTATGTACAGCAAAGAAGTTAAAATGATTAATAATTTGTTTGAAAAAAACTGGGGACAATCGGCGTATGGACTTTTGTTAAAAGAACTGAATGATGGCTATATACTTGGCAACAAATTTATTCAAAATACGGCAGGAATTTATATGGAAGGCTCTAATAGAATGCAGTTGAAAAACAATTTGTTTCAAGAGAATGGTTGGGCAATGAAGATACAAGCCAGTTGCGATGACAACAATATTGTGAGCAATAATTTCATCGGGAATACTTTTGATATGGGTACCAATGGTAGTTTGGTTTTAAACAATTTTGACAGCAATTATTGGGATAAATATGAAGGCTATGATTTAGACAAAAACGGACTTGGCGATGTGCCCTATCATCCTTTGAGTTTGTTTGCGGTTTTATCTGAAAATAATCCTTCAACTATGTTGCTTTATCGCAGTTTTATGATTACGCTTTTGGACAAATCGGAGAAAATTTTACCTACAATAACGCCTGATAATTTTATAGATAACAAGCCTTTAATGAAGTCACTGCCTTTATGATAACGATACAAAACATCAACAAGAGATTTGGGAAATTAGAAGTATTAAAGAATGTAAATCTTACTTGTAATAAAGGAGAATGCATCGCTTTAATTGGACCAAATGGTTGCGGAAAAACAACCTTAATCAAAGCAATTCTAGGAATGGTTTTGCCCGATAACGGAACGATTAAGTTTAACGAACAAAACATTAAAAACGAATACTTATACCGAAACAAAATTGGATACATGCCTCAAATTGGTCGTTATCCTGACACGATGACTATTGGAAATATCATCGAAATGATTAAGAAAATTAGAAATTCTAACGATGCATTGGATGAAGATTTAATAAAAGCGTTTGAACTCGAAAAAATGTTTGATAAACAAATGCGAACACTTTCGGGTGGAACTACTCAAAAAGTGAGTGCTACGTTGGCTTTTTTGTTCAATCCAGAGGTATTGATTCTTGATGAACCCACGGCTGGTTTAGATCCCTTAGCTTCTGAATTGTTGAAAGAAAAGATTATTAAGGAAAAAGAAAAAGGAAAATTGATTCTTATTACGTCACATTTATTGAGTGAATTGGATGATTTGATTACCGAAATTATTTTTATGCAAGAAGGCAAAGTTCATTTTCATACTAAAGTTGCCGATTTGTTGAAAGAAACTAACGAAACTAAAATCTCTAGAGCGATTGCTAGTGTTTTAAAAAATAAAAAAGATGAATAGAATAATTAAAATCATACTGTTGGACATCTTGAAAAACAAAATTGTGTTGGCTTATACCTTGATTATAGCGGTTTTGGCGTGGAGTTCGTTTGCTTTAGAAGATAGTTCGTCTAAAGGATTGTTGACTATTTTGAATGTTATATTGTTTACGGTGCCATTGGTTTCTATTCTTTTTGCAACGATATATCTTTATAATAGTTCTGAGTTTATTGAATTATTATTGAGTCAACCGATTAAAAGAGCGAAGATTTGGATTAGCCTATTTCTTGGGCTTTCATTGTCTATGGTGATTGCTTTTTTTGTAGGTGCTGGCATTCCGCTGTTAATTTTTGCCTCAAACGCTGTTGGGTTTATGATGATTTTGGTAGGTTGTATTATATCGGTGGTGTTTATTGCGTTGGCTTTTTTAAGTTCTATTGTAACGCGTGATAAAGCCAAAGGAATTGGAATTGCTATCATGACCTGGTTGTTTTTTGCTTTGCTTTTTGATGGTATTGTACTTTTTTTATTGTTTCAACTTTCAGACTATCCAATAGAAAATGCCATGGTGGGTGTTACTGCTTTTAGTCCAATTGATTTGGCACGAATTCAGATATTATTGCATTTGGATGTATCTGCGATGATGGGTTATACTGGTGCAATATTTAAAGATTTTTTTGGAACTACTGTTGGTTTATTTGTTTCGTTCCTATTGTTGATTCTGTGGGCAATTATTCCGTTTACTGTTTCGTTATTGAAGTTTAAAAACAAAGATTTATAATTAATAATTTTACCGTTATGAAACATGATATTCAAAATAGGGAAGACATTATCAAGCTTGTAGATGTCTTTTATGATAAGGTTAAAAAGGATAACGTTATTGGGTATATTTTTAGTGATATTGCTCATGTAAACTGGGATTTGCATCTTCCGAGAATGTATGATTTTTGGGAAAACATTCTTTTTTATACAGGAAATTTTGATGGCAATCCGATGATGACACACAAATTATTGAATCAAAAAGTGGCTATGGATTTTACGCATTTCAACCGCTGGAACACTTTGTTTAATGAAACAGTTGACGCTTTATTTAAAGGCGAAAAAGCCGAAGAAATTAAAAAAAGAGCAATGAATATTTCGAAAGCAATGATGGATAAAGCCCTAAATTAGCTTTAAAAAAACTACCGCGATTAGTTGTTCTTTTTAAAGATTGATTTACAATAATTTTTGCAACTTCTACCATATTCTTCAATTCATAAATCTCCCTTGTAGCTTGATGGGTTTCTTCTATTGACACTAAAACGTGCTGCAAGTTGGATAGAATTTTAAAAGTCGTTTCTAAATCTTCATTATTTCTAATAATACCCACATTCTTTCGCATCATTTCTTGAATTTCATAAACAATTTCTTCTACATGATTTAGTTTAATACTGCCTTTTTTGTTAAATTTATAATTGCAATTTAGCGGGATAAACTTGGGTATTGAAGCGGTTTTAGTGCTTAAAAAGTTAAAAATACTGTCGGCATAAACCAATGCTTCTAATAATGAGTTGGATGCTAATCGATTTGCTCCGTGAAGTCCAGTATAAGAACACTCACCACAAGCAAATAAATTTTGAATCGTTGTTTCTCCATTACCATCAACTTTAATACCGCCACATACATAATGTTGTGCAGGAATTACTGGAATCCAATCTCTTTCAATTAAAATAGTTAAGTCTTTGCAGCGTTCATAAATCATAGGAAAATGTTTTTTGAATGCCATTGTGTCTAAATGTGTGCAATCTAAAAAGACACAATCATTACCAGATTTTTTCAATTCGTTTTCGATGCTTTGGGATACAATATCTCTCGATGCCAATTCGCCTCTAACATCATAATCAAACATAAATCGTCTTCCGTTTTTATCTCTCAAAATAGCTCCAAAACCTCTAACGGCCTCCGAAATTAAAAATGTTGATTTCAATTCTGGATTGTACAAAGCTGTTGGATGAAACTGAATAAACTCCATGTCTTTTACTGTTGCTTTTGCTCTTATAGCCATGGCAATTCCATCGCCTGTTGCAATAGAAGGGTTTGTTGTGTGTCCATATATTTGACCAATTCCACCTGTAGCTAAAAGAACATAATCTGCAAGATACGTGCTGATTTCATTGGTCTTTTCGTTTAAAACCGTAGCACCAAAACAACTATTGTTTTTAACAATTAAATCCAACCCAAAGTGATAATCAAGAAGGGTAATGTTTTTTTGAAGGTGTGCTTGTTTTAAAATGGCTCTTTCAATTTCAAACCCAGTTTGGTCTTTGTGATGAATAACTCGATGACTGGAGTGCCCGCCTTCTTTACCCAAATCAAAACCTCCAGTTTCGTCTTTGTCAAATCGTGTTCCCCAATCTATTAGTTCGTGTACGCATTTTGGTCCTTCTTTAACAACCTTTTCTACTACCGCTTTCACACACAATCCGTCGCCACATTTTAAAGTGTCATCAATATGTTTTTGAAAATTATCTTCAATTTGGTTTAGCACAACCGCAATTCCGCCTTGAGCATATTTTGTATTCGATTCGGCTTCGTTCGATTTGGTTACGATGACAATGTTTTTTTGCGGAAAGTGTGTAGCTATTTTTATGGCAAAGGTTAATCCAGCAACTCCCGAACCAAAAATCAAATAATTTGTTTGTGTCATTTTTAGGATAATTGAAGCATTCTATCAATGGGAAGCAACGCTTTCTTTTGAATTGATTTTGGAATCTGTATTTCGGGAGTTTCGTTTAAAAGGCAATCATAAACCTTCTGTAACGTGTTTACTTTCATAAACGCACATTCGCTACAAGCACAGGTGTTGTCTTCGTGTGATGGTGCTGGAATTAATACTTTATTAGGTGCTTGTTGTTGCATCTTGTATAAGATTCCAGCCTCGGTGGCAACGATAAATTTGTGCTTTTTTGATTCCTTTACATAAGCAATCATTCCTGCAGTGGAACCTATATAATGGGCTACTTTTAAAATATGGGTTTCCGATTCAGGATGTGCGATGATCTCGGCATCGGGATTTCTTTTATGAAGTTCTAATAGTTTATCAATTGAAAATGCTTCGTGAACAATGCAAGAACCATCCCAAAGCACCATGTTTCTGCCAGTTTGTTCCATAATGTATTTGCCTAAATTTTTATCGGGTGCAAAAATTATTGGAATACTTGAAGGAACAGATTCTACTATTTTTACCGCGTTGGAAGAAGTGCATACTAAATGACTTAAAGCTTTAATTTCGGCGGAACAATTAACATAAGTAATAACCACATGGTCGGGATGTGCGGCAATAAATTTTTTAAATAAGTTTGGCGGACACGAATCTGCTAGTGAACATCCAGCATTTAGGTCGGGTAAAATAACTTTTTTAGTTGGATTTAAAATTTTTGCAGTTTCTGCCATAAAATGAACACCTGCAAATAAAATAATATCCGCTTCAGCTTTGGCAGCTACTTGAGACAAACCTAAACTATCACCTACATAATCGGCTATTTCTTGAATGGCAACTTCTTGATAATAGTGAGCAAGAATGACTGCGTTTTTTTCTTTTTTTAATTGAAGAACTTTTTCTTTTAATGTATTCATTTAAAAATATGCGTTTGCAATAATAAAATATTAAAGCACAAAGTAAGATACAACAAATATTTTTAACTATGATTTAGGTCATAATCTAAAGGATTTAATAGTAGTAATTTCGTAGAATTAAATTTTAAATTATATCATTATGAATGTTTTAGAACAAATAACAATAGGCGAATATGTTGCCAAAGATTTTAGAACTGCAGCCGTTTTCTCAAAATATGGAATCGATTTTTGTTGCAAAGGAAATAGAACCATCGAAGAAGCTAGCGAAAAGAAAAACTTAGATTTTGTACAGATTGAAAAAGAAATTACCCAACTTTTAGAAACAAAATCAGATGGTGCTATTGATTTTAGATCATGGCCAAGTGATTTATTGATTGACTATATCGAAAAAACACATCATCGATATGTAGAAGAAAAATCAAGTGTTTTGCTTCCTTTTTTAGATAAATTGTGCAAAGTGCATGGCGAAAGACATCCTGAATTGTTTGAAATTAATGAGTTGTTTAAAGGTTGTGCAGGAGAATTGGCACAACACATGAAAAAAGAAGAGTTGATTTTATTTCCTTTTATTAAAAAGATGGAAAATGCTATTAGAACCGGAAAAGCCATTGAAGCACCTCATTTTGGAACAGTAGAGAACCCTATTGAAATGATGAAAGACGAACACGTAACAGAAGGTGAACGTTTTGTGAAAATTGCAATATTAACTAACAATTATACGCCACCAGCCGATGCATGTAACACCTATAAAGTAACATTTTCCATGCTACAAGAGTTTGAACAAGATTTGCACAAACATATTCATCTAGAAAACAACATTTTGTTTCCAAAAGCAATTGAAATGCAAAGCAAATTTATTATCTAAAACACTGTAAATTAATTAGTATGGAGCTATATGTAATTAAACGAAATGGAGCTTATAAACCTTTTGAAGGATATAAAATTAAAGATGCTATTGAGAAAAGTTTTAAAAGCGTAGCAGTTCCATTTGATGAAAGTGTTTTTTCAGTTGTTCTAAACCTTTTAGAGCAAAAAGAAGTTTGGGCTGTCGAAGAAATTCAAGATAATATTGAAAAAACGCTTTTCGAAAAACAGTATTTTTCCGTGATGCGTTCGTTTATGTTGTTTCGGCATACACGAAAATTGCAACGCGAACATGTTGCTGGTTTAAATGATGACACTACTTATGTAGATAGCACACAAACCATCGAAGAATACATCTCACAAACCGATTGGCGGATTAATGCCAATGCAAATACTTCTTATTCCAATGCTGGATTGGTAAACAATGTAGCAGGAAAAATTATTGCTAATTATTGGTTGGATAAAATTTACACCAAAGAAGAAGGTTATGCACACCGAAATGGCGATTTGCACATTCATGATTTAGATTGTCTAACGGGTTATTGTGCGGGTTGGAGTTTACGTGTCTTATTAAATGAAGGTTTTAATGGCGTTCGTGGACGTGTAGAATGCAAACCACCGTCGCATTTTAGAGAAGCCTTGGGTCAAATGGCAAACTTTCTTGGTATTCTTCAAAGCGAATGGGCAGGAGCACAGGCATTCAGTTCCTTTGACACCTATTTGGCACCTTATGTTTTTAAAGACAATTTAGCGTTCGACGATGTGTTAAAAGCCGTTAGAAGTTTCGTGTATAACCTGAATGTTCCGGCGCGTTGGGGACAATCGCCGTTTACTAATATCACTTTGGATTGGGTAGTTCCAGATGATTTGAAAGTGCAAGTACCTACTAAAAATGATATTCATTTGTTTAGAGGAATTGATAATCAATCGATGTTAGCACGTGCTAAAAGCAGAGGCGTTTCTAATTTAGAAGAAATGCGTTATGAACATTTTCAAACAGAAATGAATTTAATTAATAAAGCGTATTATACCGTGATGACGGAAGGCGATACCAATGGTCAGCCATTTACGTTTCCAATTCCAACGGTCAATATTACTGAAGATTTTGATTGGGATGGCGAAAACACCGAATTGCTTTTTGAAAATACGGCGAAAATTGGGTCGTCGTATTTTCAAAACTTTATCGGAAGTCAATATATTTTGGATGAAAACGGGAACAAAATTGAAAATGAAAATGCCTATAAACCCAATGCCGTTCGGAGTATGTGTTGTCGTTTGCAACTCGATTTACGCGAATTGTTAAAACGCGGCAACGGTCTTTTTGGTAGTGCCGAAATGACGGGAAGCATTGGTGTTGTTACCATCAACATGGCACGACTGGGTTATTTGTATGCCGATGATAAAGAAGCTTTATATACACAACTAGATGCTTTACTGGAGATAGCAAAAGCCACTTTAGAGAAAAAACGAGTCTTTATTCAAGAAATGTACGATAGAGGATTATATCCTTATACCAAGCGGTATTTATCACATTTTAGAAACCATTTTTCCACCATTGGTGTCAACGGAATGAATGAAATGATTCGGAATTACACACAAGACAAAGAAGACTTGACTACTTTTTTTGGGCATGAATTTTCGATAGAAATTTTAGAATACATCCGAAATAAAATGAAAGAATACCAAGAAGCAACAGGCAATTTATACAACCTAGAAGCTACGCCTGCCGAAGGAACAACCTATCGTTTTGCAAAAGAAGATTTAAAACGCTATCCTGCAATCCTTCAAGCAGGAATGGAAGAAAACGTGTATTATACAAACAGTTCTCAAATTCCAGTAGATTTTACGCAAGATCCTTTTGAAGCTTTGTTGTTGCAAGACGAATTGCAATGCAAATATACCGGTGGAACGGTGTTGCATTTGTATATGAATGAACGCATTAGTTCGCCCGAAGCCTGTAAAAACTTTGTAAAAACAGTACTAACCAATTTTAGATTGCCTTATATCACAGTAACGCCAGTTTTTAGCGTTTGTCCAATTCACGGCTATTTAAATGGTGAGCATGAATATTGTCCAAAATGTGATGAAAACTTAATCGAAAACCATAATAACACTACTTATGAGAACAAAAACTAACGAAGCAAATTTGCTAACCGACCAACAACATTTAAGAACCAAATGCTTGGTGTACACCAGAGTAATGGGTTATCATAGACCTGTCGAAAGTTTCAATATTGGCAAAAAAGGCGAACACAAACAACGCCTTCATTTTAAAGAAAACGTGTGCTAACCAAAGCCATTTCTTCAATAACTCCTTTTACACTTTTAGATTATCCACATAAAGCAGCTTGCATACTTTGGTATGCAGGTTGCAATATGCGGTGTTTATATTGTTATAATCCCGAGATTGTTTTAGGCAAAGGCACTATTGCTTTTGATGCTATTCTGTCCTTTTTAGACAAACGAAAAGGGCTGCTTGATGCTGTTGTTTTCAGCGGTGGCGAATGTACCCTTCACAAAAGAATTTATAACCACATAATGCAAGTTAAAACACTAGGTTTTTTGGTAAAAATAGATACTAATGGCAGTAAACCCGAGCTGTTGCAACGCTTGATAGATGAAAATGCCTTAGATTATGTAGCCTTAGATTTCAAAGCTTTGCCAAGCAAATTTCAATACATTACACAATCCAAATTATATGCTGCTTTCAAGCAATCGCTTGATATATTGTTAGCCAATACTATTCCTTTTGAAGTTCGAACAACCTATCACTCAGAATTATTAGATAAAGAAGATATTAAAAAAATGATTGTTTTTCTAGAAACGCATCGTTATGTTGGAAATTATTATATCCAACACTTTAGAAACGATACCAAAACTTTAGGCAATCTTTCCTATTCCAAAAAGAATATTCTTGAAAAAAATCTTTCTACGGCTACCATCAATGTAGTGTTCCGATAAAATATCCCCAAAACTTTAAAACAAACTCAAACAGTTTTAAACAATTATTTAAACCACCATCTAACAAAAAAACACATTACCTATATATAGAAAAAAAACACACCATAAATAATCCCATAAAAAATACTATAAAAATCCATAACCTAATCATTTATAAACACTTTTTGTATATATTTGAATAACGAATAAAGTCTGACGTTTGTCAGTCCTATACACCCAAAATTGGGTGCATAAGTCTGATTTTGTCAGACATATATGTGAGTTAGGATTAAGCAAACCGAGAACCGAATATGGAATTCATCACCGAAATAAATCCAGAAGAAACTTTACTAGTTGGTTCATGGAAAATGGACAATGGAAAAATGGTCGCGGATAAAGTTTGCCAAAGAATTGAAAAGCTAATGGCAAATTATCTCAGAAAAGTTGCTGAAGGCAATTGGGAAACACTTTATCAAGACCCAAAAGACAATCGTTATTGGTTGTTAAATTATCCTCATTCGGATTGGCATGGCGGTGGTCCACCAAGTTTGAAAATGATAACGCAAACAGAAGTTACTGAAAAATTTGGGTTGCTTAAGTGACGTGGCTTGCCTACTCCTAACAACGGTAGCTGTTGCGCAACCACTACCAAAAAAATAAGATTTGACAAGAATTAAAAAAAACAACCTTTTTAAAAGCGATTTAAAGAAGGTTGTTTTTAAGTTTATAAAATTTTCAATGAACAAATCTAAAGGCTACCGCACGAATCCTTTTGTGTGGTCAACATATGTCTTGTCTTGAAATAGGTTTACACTTTTGCGTAAACCTATTTCAGGACAAGACAAACCTGTGTTGAACGGAATCCAGCACTCCAAAGTTTATAACTTCAGAGCAATAATAATATAAGCAGCAAATCAACAAAACCTGCGTTAGGTTGTTTTGGTTGTTTTTAGCGTATTGATTAATTCTTGCAAACTGCCTACTTCTACATGTTCCATCAGTACAATTTTATACCAATGGTTGTCGTCCTGATGCGAATCGGGAACTAAGTCGTAGTGATGGGCGATTTCAGGTGAAATAAACTCCGATTTCATCGTGACGATGTTCATAAAAGGTTCTCTGAAATAGGTAATTTGCAGAGCGTCTAATTGTTTGCAGAGCCAATCAGTACGCATTTCTAGTATTTTTACTTTCTCAAACCAACCGTTTTTGCCGTAGGTTTTTAATATCATCCAAACCGCTACGGCATTAGCACCCGAACGGCTGCCGCACAGGGTTAAATCCATGCCTTCTACATAGGCGGCTTCTTTGGTGAGTACGTTTTCAATTAAATTCTTTCGGCACAAAAAGATTCCGGTGCCATAGGGCGCTTGCAGCATTTTGTGTGCATCGATGGTGATGGAAGAAACATGTGGATTGCTAAAGTCGAGTTGGTTTTTATCGGTTAAAAAAGGATAGATAAAACCGCCATAAGCGGCATCAACATGAAGCTTAAAGTGTAAGTTGTGTTTCTCTAAAATAGTAGTGTAGGCATCGGGATTATCAACAGAGCCAAACATGGTGGTACCCATATTTGCCACTACGATAAAGTATTTTTTTCCGTTAGCCATGGCGTTTTCGAGAGCCGTTTCAAACTTGGTTTCGTTTATTTTTCGGTTTTCAAAATGAACATCGACTTTCATCCAATCGACCATCAAAAGATTAGAGCCTTTGGCAATGGAATAGTGCGTGTCTTCGGAAGTAATAATCATGATTTCGGAAGGCTTGGCTTGATGGGTATTGATAAAGTAATTTCGATAAATCCACAAGGCTTCGATGTTGGCTTCGGTGCCGCCCGTGGCAATATAGCCGTCATAGTCGTTGGTGGTTGCTTTAAAAACATCAACGGCAAGGATTTCGAGTACTTCGCGTTCAATTTCTTGCGTGCCTTTGAAGGCTTTTTCAGAAATGCCCACCGTGTGACAACCAATGTGGTTTGGATTGGCAACGTAGGTCATCAAAACTGGTGCATCTTTTAGAAACGAAGCATCGTCATAGAACACTTTTCCGTCTAATTTGGAAGCCGGATAACCCAACGTTACATCGTTTGAGAAGTTTACGTTTTCGCTCAAGGCTTTGGTAATGCGTTCTAATCGGTCGCTTTGCGTGGTTTTTTTCCAGATTTTCATGTTAAATGTTGATAGCGTTAATTTCTGCTTTGTAGAAATCTAATTGTTGGTGCATTGTGTCTTGATTGTTTTTGAAGAACGCCGTATTTTTCAGTAAGTTGTGATAGTATTCAATCCCTAAATTGATGTTGTTTTTATAGGTATTCCATTTTTTTAATTGATTTGCCGATTTCTCGTCTGTAAAAGTTCGAATCTCGTTTTTTAGATAATCGACATACATTTTTAATTCTTTCACAAAAAGGTTTGGGCGGTTTTCTTGCAGCATTACATTGGCGTTTCCATAGATGTGTTGTACCATTTCTTTTAGTGAATATTCGGCATCAAAATAAGCCAAGTTTGGTCCTGGACAAATGACAACGCCTTGTTGTTGTCCTTTTATAGGCATTTCGTGTTCTAAATAAGAAGCATTTGCCAAACCGACACAAAGACACGATTTTTCGGTTATCTTTTGTTGTTTGATTTCAAAATCGGAAGTAGAGATTTCGCTTTTTTGTTGGTTTAGTTTCTCTAGTTCGGCATCTTGATATTTTTTGGAAGCAGTACAAATTCCTTCTTTATTATAGGATTTGTTTAATGCCAAAAACTTTTTCGGACACGAGCTTCCGGCTTTGTTTTCGTTGATTCTTTTTTGTTTCCAAAAATCGTTTGTAACGCCTTTTAGCGAGTTGAACGGAACGCCCAAAGGCGAAATATTGCTCAAATAGAAATCGTCTTCTTTGGCATTGGCCAACAGTTTGCGGGTTTCTGCATCCACCGATGTAGCTTCGGGCACTAAAAGAAACGGCGAACCCCAACCAATGGAATCTAGCTGGTATTCTTCTAATAAAAAATTGTGCTCTTCGGCAGTTCCTACGCCACCTTGTGCGCTGATTTTTATTGGCATACTGTTTTCGGGCAAAGGCAATTCTTTTATAGTCAATGCCTTTATCAATAAATCGTGGGTAGATTGGAGTAACTCCTGTCTTTTTTCTTTGAATTCTTGCAAGATAGGTCCCATTAGAAAACCTTCGGTGGCAAAGGCATGTCCGCCACAGTTTAAACCTGATTCGATGCGGTATTCGGAAACCCAAAGACCTTTTTTGGCTAAAAAATTCCCTTGAATTAAAGCCGAACGATAATCGCTTACTTTTAGAATGATTTTCTTTTTTAAGAAACCATTTTCATCGGGAAAAAAGTCTGGAAAGCTTTCAAAATAGCTGTACAATCTTGGGTTCATTCCTGCCGACAACACTACGGAAGACTTAAGGTTGCTGTTGGCAAATCCTCTCAAAGAAGCATGCGCATCGTTAAATTCAGTGGGCAATTGCACATCGCCTTCATAATTATCCTTATCTACTTTTGTCATGATGTTAACATCGATTTCGCCCAAAGAAAGGTTTTTTTCGATGTAATTAATCAAGGTGTCTTTCATGGAAATACCACTATCAATGAACTCTTGCAAGCCTTTTTTCAAGTCGGATTTATTGGGTAAAAGGGCAATGTAGTTTTCTAAAGTTGTTTTGCTCTCGGCCAATTCTTTTTTGAAGTTTTCGAATTTTTCGTTCACAATGCTATCCATCGTGTTGAGATAGTTTGTGATTCTTTTTGCACGATAATCTTGAATCTTCTGTGTAATCTCTTGATAAGGAATACTGAACTTTTCGCTGTAAAAGGCACGCATTTTTTCGGCTAAATCATCGTCAATAATAGAAACCGTTGCCGATATACCATAGTGCGCCACTCGAATAGGGCTATCAATTGTAAACGCCAAGCCCATCACGGGAATGTGAAAAGAATGACTGTTTTTTTTGTTTGACATATAATTATTTTAAATGTTTTTTAAATTTATTTTGTTGGAAGGTTTTTATTAATTGAAGCATAATAATTCCCAATCCGGTAATAATTCCCAATCCAAATAGCACAAAAGCAATGTGCCAACCGTGTTGCGATTCCTGAAATTTGCTAAAGGTTTCAGATGAATTTCCAAAGAGCCAAAAGCTTTTTTTCATTCCCATAATCAAAAGCGTTGTCCAAAACAGGAAAAACGAAATATGGAAAATTTGGATGCCCTTTTTAAGCTTTTGGATTGTTCTTTCAGAAAAAGTAAAGGCGGTATTAAAGATATAGGTTATGGATGAAAATAGAATTAAAGTGTTGATACCGATGGTTGTTCCCATGGAATGTGCTACGGTAATGTGTGTGCCGTGTGTGAATAAATTAATGGCTGGAATGGAGATTAATAGCGCCACAATGATGTTTAGAAACACCCATAAATCGGCTAAAATCATAAATTTATAAGCAATAGAAAATCGCATCTTTTTTTCTTGCAAAAGATTTTTTCTCCAGTCATAAATTATAGAGAATAGGATAATCCATTCGGTCATGCTGATTATGTAAGCAAAATAGCGAATCCACGGTGCTGTTGGTACCATATAAATGTGATGTGCCCAGCCGAACATTAAATTGGTTAAGCCTAAAAAGTAGAAAAAAAATGCTTTTTTAGATGTGGCATATCGACTTTCGTCACTTATTTTCTCCATGACAAAAAGTGCTGTTCCATAAACGAGCATGTTCCAAGAGCCAACATACGAACCGCCGGCTTTCCATTGTATCGCAACATTTTGAATGAAATTATCTCTAAAATAGGGAAGGAGCCAAAGGTGTGCCTCGGTAAAATGAAAAATCATCAATACAATTCCAGTGGACCACATATAATAATACACAGGCCAAGTTTTGAACGAAGAAAACATTGATTTGAAATAATTGATTCCAAATAAAATCCATCCTAAAACAATGGGAAAATAAAAGTAACTGGGAAACTCTAGGTATTCTTTACCAGCAAAGTTTTTGGAGACATAAGAAAAAGCAATGCCAATTCCGGTTAAAATAAAGAGCCAAAAATGTGCTTTGACCAGCGTATTGCTATAAAATTTAAGGTTTAAGTTTGATTTTAAATAATAATAAATACCACCAATGGCGGCTAATAAAATCCAAGAAACGACAAATAAAGTGTGCAACGGTCTGATAGCGTTAAACGGAAGTTTTTCTTTGATGAAATCGGGGAAAATATATTGCAAACCGCCCAATAAACCGAAAGACATTCCTAAAAACAAGGAAATTAAAGCGGTGATTATAAAATAAAAAGGATACTTGTTATTTTCCATTTTCAAGTAATTTGTTTTTAATGGTTACCCAACCATCTTTCCCGATTGTTGCATTGGCATCTGGATAATGCCCAGTTTGATCAATTTCTTTAAAAAATTGTACGAGTTGGTCTTTTTCTTCTTCCGAGAAATTGAATTTAGGCATGGACTTGATGCCGCTATTTACGATCGTTTTGATGTATTTTTCACCCTTTCCCTCTCTAGAATATACATTAGTAATATCGGGACCAAGGTAACCACCCAAACCATAAATTTGATGGCATGAATTGCAGTTGTTTTGAAGCCAAATGTTTTCACCTTTTAGTGCTTTTTGAGACAAATGAATTGTTTTGTATTCAGATTTTGAAGTGTAAATAATGAAGTTGTAAATAGAAAAAACACAAATAAATACCAAAATAAGAATCAAATACTTTGAAGATTGTGACATTGTAATGCATTAATTTTCAATATTGATAACTGCTATTAATTCTATTTCACTTTTGATAGAATTGGAGATTAAACAAGCTGCTTCCGATTTTTCTAATATGCGTTGTGCTCGTTCCATTTTATCAAGTTCAGCTATGATTAACTCGGGTTTTAGAATAATTTTTGTCATTAAATATTTTCCATCAATTTTTTCTAAAACACCTTCTGCATTACAAGAAAATTTGATGTATTCTAATTTTGAATATTCAGCAATGGCTAAAAAAGTAGTCATAAAGCAACTCACCACCGAAGCAGTAAATAAATGTTCGGGCGACCAAATGTTTGGCATTCCTTTGTCAAATTCGGGTGGTGTTGCTACTTCTATTTTTGTTGTTAATTCAGGTGAAGACATAATTCCTTTACGGTCGTTTTCCCAAATCAAATTTACGGTATATGTGTGCTTTTCCATGATAGGTTTTTTTAAGCAACAAATTGAAGCAATTTTAGAGTTTATAACTATGACTTTAATCATGTTATTCTTTTTCAATTAAAAAAAAGCATAGACAATGGCAGCCTATGCTTTTTGAAATCAATAAAAGACTAGTTTTTGAATTAATAATTACTCTTTTATTTTGGCAATAAGACATCTCCAATAACGTGAATTATTCCGTTTGATGTTGGGATTGAAGCTACAATTTCGGAGCCATTTACAAAAGTTTTATCGCCTTGTTTTGTGATTTTTACTTTTCCGCCATACACCATGTCAAACTCTTGACCGTCTTGCATGTATTCGGCTTTAAGATTTCCAACATAGGTGTGATAGCCCAAAATGTTTTCTAAATCGGCTTTTTTCTCTGGTTTTAAAAGACCTTCAACTGTGCCTGCTGGCAATTTATCAAAAGCGGCGTTGGTAGGCGCAAAAACCGTAAATGGACCGGCATTACTAAGCGAAGTTACCAAGCCAGCGGCTTTTACGGCGGCAACTAAAGTAGTGTGATCTTTACTGCCCGAAGCTACTTGAACGATGTTTGGGTTTGAAACTTCATCTTGAACACCTTCTTGACCAACGCTTAAATCAACGTTGCTTTCGGTAGTATTTGTCTCTTTTGTTGCTTCGGTATTTTCTTTGCAACTTGTGGTTAGAATTAATGAAGCAATAGCTAAGAATAAAATTGATTTTTTCATAATAATTAATTACTTGGTTTATAGCAACAAAGTACTTAACTATTAGAGTTTTATTTTATGATTGTACTCATAAATTAGCATTAATTTTAACTTTTTTTATGGAGAAATAACTCGTGATGATTATTCCTAAAAACAATAGTATGGCAATGCCAAAAAGGATTTCGTTAATGAATGGAATTAATGTATAGCTAAAGGAAGCAATGCCTTGAATGGCTAAGGCTAGTTCGTTTAGAAAGATGCCAATGGTAAAAAGAATAATGCCGAATTTTAGTTTTTTGTGCATATAAAAAGTATGTTTGGCATAGATGTAAAACAAAAGAAATAAGGATATAATTGCCAACAATACTAAATGTAAATAAGCAATCACAATGGGTCTAAAGCCAAACGCCAATTGACTTAATGCAGGAATCGTGGAGCCTAGTTGCAATAAAAATTTAATACTTACCGCTAAGCCAATAAAGCCTAAAATATAACGCAAAAAGATTGCTTGGTTTTTAATAAACTCTAATTTGGTTTTGAGGATTATTACTAAAACCCGAAACCATGCATAGACTTGAATAAAAGCGGCAATTATGGTTAAGAAATAAATCCAATTGGGTAGATTTAACCAAAGTGTTGAGAGGAAATAAGCCGGAATACAGGAAACAAAAAACAGTTTAGATGCTTGTTTTAAAAAAGGATTTAATGCCGAAGTTAAGTTTAAAAAAGAAAACAACAATCCCATGCATGCAAAGAAAAACCAGCCATTGTATTGAAAATGTAAATAATAATAAATTGAAGCTAGATATTCTTCTTGATGAATGTTTTTGGTCATCATCATATAGGCTAAAAAGAACGTGCCAAAGGAAGAAATGACACTAAAGAAAACAGCAGCTTTAAACCAGTTTTTTGATAAATCATCAGAGTCAATTCGTTTTAAATCATTGTAAAAATAAACCGCAAAAACATAAGAAACAAAGATGGAAGCGGTGGAAAAAATGATTGATATTGCTGTATAACCACTTATAAAAAAGGAAAACAGCATGCCATAGGAACAAACTAAATTTAATATAAGTAGAAGAATATATTTTTTAGAATTAATAAGCACTTTTGTGGTTAAATAACTAATCATTACTACCATCAATGTGTGTGTAATCCATCCAGAAAAAGCAAAATGTGAATGCGAATGTTGTATGTTTTTTTGATTAAAAAGTGAAAATTCAAATCCAATTTTATAGCGCATTACTAAACCTAATAAAGCGACTATAGATAAGTTGATGAGTGAAAATTTTATCCAAAACTTGGTGTCAAATGGCATTTTAATAATATATTTTATGTTTAATAATATCTACTTTTTTGCAGGTTTTTAATTTTGAAAATACACGAATAACGGTTTCTACCCTTAAACCCGTAAAATTTGCAATTTCTTGTCGCGTAAAAGGCACTAATTCTTTTTGATTTGTTTCCGATGTTTTTTTGATAGAGTTTAAAAATGAAAGTACTCTAAACTCAGGTTTTTGATTGATAATATCTTTGGCAGTGTTGGCTTTTGAATGTATGCGGCTAGCTAAAGTTTTTAGGAATTTTTTTTGAATTTGAGGATATTCATCCATTATTTTCAAAAACTTATCTTTAGAAAGTTTGATGATTTTGCTTTCTTGACAAGCTAAAGCTGTAGCTGGATATGCCTCGTCGATGAAAAGTGGTGGTTCTCCAAAGCTTTGTCCGTTAGAGAAATAGCCTTGCGTAAATTCTTTTCCTTCATCGTTTGAGTTAAACATTTTTACGCTTCCTTCAATAATTTGATAGTAAAAATTTGCCATTTCATCTTCAAAAAAAACAGTTTCGTTTTTCTTGTAAACTTTGGCTATTGCACCCCAAGTAAAAAGTATGTCCAAGTCAATTTGCATAGATTGTTTTATGTTTTTGTATCATTTGAACCTATTTATGGAAGTATTAAGCAAAATTAAGTTTAGTTATTTGCATAAAATATGATTATAATCATGTTGTGCTTTTGTGAATGTTTTTTAAATTTGCAACATGAAAAGTCTTATAATGATGATGGCATTAACCATGCTTCTAAAACCAGTTTTTCCGGTTGTAGATTACATTGTCAATTATGATTATATAGCAAAAGTACTTTGTGAAAACAAAACGAAACCCGAACTAAAATGTAACGGTAAATGTCATTTAATGAAAGAGTTGGCAAAACAAGCTGAAAACGAAAAGCCGATTCAAAATAATAAAAAACAAGCCACTTTGGAGTTTGAAGTTTTGTTTTTTCAAGAAATAGCTTCATTACAATTTACACAAAGTAATGGTGATGATAAATCAATAATCTTAGATTGCTATTCTAATCATTACTTTCATTTGAATAGTGATGCAGTTTTTCGTCCTCCAATTTTTAGTTGTTAAACATAGTTATTCAATCATTTTATTAAGATGTTGAATAGGATTTTATATCCAAAAAATTGCTTGAAAAACATTCAAGTAAAAATCTCTTATGCTTTAATTTAAAATAAAAATGAAAAATCAATTAAAAAAAATAGCTTTAGTATTGATTACACTAGCTTTTGCATCATGTTCTAATGATGATAATCAAACAAATACAAATGAATTAGACGGGTTGACCAAATTTAAAGAAGTGGTTGAAGGCAATCAAACTATAGAGTTTTATTCGCCAAAAGGTGCTTTATCACAAGGTTATAATGACATAAAATTTAGAATTAAAAACAACGAAACCAATCAATATATCACGGATGCGCAAGTGGAGTGGATGCCAAAAATGCACATGACGATGATGACACACTCTTGTCCGAAATCGGAAGTTGTAAAAGCAGCAACTGGAAATTTATATGAAGGCTATATAGTGTTTCAAATGGCACAAAACGAAACAGAATATTGGGATTTAACTTTAGATTACTCTATTGATGGAGAAGAGCATTCTTTAATCATTCCGATTGATGTTCCTGCAACTGCAAAACGTGTTGTGAGTAGTTTTATGGGTAGCGACAACGTTCGATACGTTATTGCTTATATCGATCCAACTAGTCCGAAAGTAGGGATGAATGATTTAAAAGTTGGGATTTGGAAAATGCAAGACATGATGACTTTTCCAATGATAAATGACTATACTGTAAAAATTGACCCGAGAATGCCAAGCATGGGGAATCACAGTTCGCCAAATAATGTAAATGCACAACAAACAGCTGTTGATAATTTTTATATTGGCAAATTATCGTTAACCATGACAGGTTATTGGAAAATTAATTTACAGCTTCAAAATGATTTAGGAACCATCGTTAAAGGTGAAGAAATTACAGATTCAGTTACCGAAAGTAGCCTCTTTTTTGAAATAGAATTTTAATAGTAAACAAAAAGGTCAATAATACTTTTTTGTTGGCCTTTTTCAAATTCAAAAAAAGGAATTATGAAGGAAATACTAAGTTTTCTGTTGGTTTTCTGTGGTTTTAATTCTGTTATTTCACAAGAAACCCATCAAGATACCATAAGCCCAAAACAGTTGAAAGAAATAATTGTTATTGGCAAAAAAACGCAAGTTTTCGAAAAGCAAACCAAATCATTGTCAACCGTGGATGAATATTTGCAAAAATCATCTAGAGTAGGTATGATAAAACGTGGTGCTTATGCTTGGGAACCCATAATTAATAGTATGCCCACCGAAAGAACTTTGGTAACAATTGATGGAATGCGAATTTTTGGTGCTTGTACCGATAAAATGGATCCAGTTACATCCTATGTAGAGGTTTCCAATCTTTCGGAAGCTACCATTTGTTCGGGTCAAGAAGGTGCTTGTTTTGGCACTACTATTGGCGGTTCTATTGATTTAAAAAGAATGAAAAATACATTTAGAGATACTACTTGGAATTTCAATTTGAATACAGGTTTTGAAACCAATAATGCTCAAAAAATTGCTGGTTTAGCAATAGATTATGCCGATAGTTTGTTTTATGTTGCTACAGATTTTATGTTTCGCGATGCCGATAATTATAGAGCAGGAAACAATAAAGAAGTACAATTTTCGCAATTCAGAAAGTTGAATTTGTCGCAAACTATTGGTTATAAAACAAGTGAATTGAGCTTTTTGGAAGCTTCGGTTATTTATGATAAAGCTACAAATGTTGGTTACCCGGCATTGCCGATGGATGTTTCTTTGGCACAAGCACTAATAACGTCACTAAAATATGAATATAAACCAGTAGATAATTTGATTAAAAATTGGGAAACTAAAATCTATTTCAATACCATTACGCATAAAATGGATGATACCAAAAGACCGAATGTTGCCATTCACATGGATATGCCAGGTTGGAGTAAAACCTATGGGTATTATTCTAAAGTTGAAGCTCAAAAAGGGAACCATCATTTTTTAGTAAATCTAAATTCATTTCTCAATAATTCATTAGCAGAAATGACGATGTATCCAAATAATCCAAATGAAAACCCAATGTTTATGCTCACTTGGCCCGATGTTGATACTTTTTATAACGGCATCTTTTTGGAAGATAATTATGCGTTCAATTGTCACTCTTCTTTGCGTGTTTCCGCTTCTTTTGGGGTTCATAGCAATAAGATTAAGAGTCAATTTGGATTAGAAAGTTTGCAGATTTTTTACCCAGAAATGAAAGATACAAGAACGCGTTTTCTTAAAAATGTTTCTACAAATTATACTATTACTCACGGAAAATTCCAATACGGAGTTGGCGCTGGTTATGGCGAACGAGCACCATCTGTTTCAGAAGCCTATGGATTTTATTTGTTTAATAGTTTTGATGGTTTTGACCAAATTGGAAACCCAAATCTAAAAAATGAAAAGGTGTTTGAAGGAAATGCTTTTGTTAGTTTTAAAAATAAAAAATGGACACTAAAAGCCGAAACATCCTATTTTCATATAATGGATTATATTATTTCACGACCAAATAGCTCTTTTATTCCAATGACAATTGGTGCCAATGGGGTTAAGGTTTATACGGCATTAGATTATGCTACTATTTACAATGTTAGTCTGTCAAATGATTATCGAATTAATGATAAAATCAACTGGAATATGAAATTTATAATTACTAAAGGAATTGATTCGGATAAAATGAATTTGCCGTTCATGAGTCCGTTTAGTTATTCTACCAATGTGAGTTATTTTGATAAAAAAATCACGGCAGATTTGACGTTGCTGGGCAATGGAATTCAAAATGATTTTAGTCCGTTTTACGGTGAAGATAAAACGCCTGATTTTGCTGTTTTAAATGCTAATTTTGGCTATAAATTCAAATGGAATAGAAGTAAGTTATTAACCAAAATAGGAGTAGAAAATATTTTGGATACTAATTATTCTACTTATCTTGATTGGAATAATTTGCCGCAAAAAGGAAGAAATTTTTTCGTGAATATTAATTATATGTTGTAATTAAGAAAGGAACTCATTTGAGTTCCTTTTTTAATCTATTTTGAGTAATATTATTTTCCTAAATATTCAACAATTTTCGCATCTCCATCAACCACAATTTTCATCAATCCGTGTTTAGATATTCCTTTGCTGGCGGCATCCCATTTTTTACCACTCATTGCTGCTTTTTCTTTTAAATCTCCAATAGTGATTCCTTCATTGGCTTTCAAAATTTCTATAATGTGTTTTTCGTCTTCTGTCAATTCTGGTCCTTTTTTCTCTGGTTTCATCTGAGGAAAAAACAACACTTCTTGAATTGATGCATTGTTTGTTAAAAACATCATCAATCGGTCCATGCCTATTCCTAATCCAGATGTTGGAGGCATTCCAAATTCTAAAGCACGTAAAAAATCTTCATCGATAATTCCGTTTGCTTCGTCATCGCCTTTTTCGGCTAATTTCATTTGATTTTCAAAGCGTTCCCTTTGGTCTATTGGGTCGTTTAATTCTGAATAAGCGTTGGCTATTTCTTTTCCACAAACCATCAGTTCAAAACGCTCTGTCAATTCAGGATTATCTCGGTGTTCTTTACACAACGGCGACATTTCTTTTGGGTAATCGGTAATAAACGTTGGTTGAATGAAGTTGCCTTCGCACTTTGCTCCAAATATCTCATCAATCAATTTTCCTTTACCCATGGTTTCGTCAACCTCAATTCCCATAGATTTGGCAGCGTCAAAAAGCTCGGCTTCTGTTTTACCTGAAATATCAAAACCTGTAAATTGTTTTATTGCATCCGTCATGGTAACTCGTGCATATGGTGCTTTAAAGTTTACGGTATGTTGCCCAAAAGTAGTTTCGGTAGTTCCATTCACTTCTTTAGCACAATATTCAAGCAAGTTTTCGGTAAATTCCATCATCCAGTTGTAGTCTTTGTACGCTACATAAATTTCCATTGCAGTAAACTCTGGGTTGTGGGTTCTGTCCATTCCTTCGTTGCGGAAGTTTTTAGAAAACTCATACACACCATCAAAACCGCCAACAATAAGTCTTTTTAAATACAATTCGTTAGCAATCCTCATGTATAATGGAATGTCTAAACTGTTGTGATGTGTTATAAATGGTCTTGCCGCTGCACCACCTGGAATAGCCTGTAAGATAGGTGTTTCAACTTCCATATAACCTGCTGCGTTGAAAAAATTACGCATAGCGTTGAACAACTTTGTTCTTTTGATGAAAACTTCTTTCACTTGCGGATTTACAACTAAGTCAACATAACGCATTCTGTATCGCAATTCTGGGTCAACAAAAGCATCGTGCACATTGCCCTCTTCATCCGTTTTTGGTAACGGTAATGGTCGTAATGTTTTGCTTAAAAAAGTAAATTTTTCTACACGGAGGCACATTGCGCCAACTTTGGTTAGAAAAGTTTCGCCTTCAATTCCAATAAAATCGCCTAAATCGGTTAATTTTTTAAAAACTTGGTTGTACAACGTTTTATCGTCATCAGGGCAAATGGTGTCACGATTAAAATACAACTGTATTCTTCCTTCGCTGTCTTGTAATTCTGCGAAAGCCGCTTTTCCTTGGTCGCGAACACTCATTAAACGCCCAGCAACAATAACCTTCTTGCCTTCGCTAAAATTCTCCTTAACCTGTTTTGAAGTGTGATTTACAGGAAATAAATCTGCTGGATAAGGATTGATGGTTAGGTCACGCAAAGCCTGTAGCTTTTCTCGTCTAATGATTTCTTGTTCCGAAAGTTGCATATTCATGTGTTTTAAGTGTGCAAAGATAGTTATTAGTAGCCAAGTTTCAAATACGCCAAGATTCAAAGTTTTTAGTAATGTTTACTATGTTTTCCATACACTACTCATACACTATCTAAGCTTTATCCATGTACTATTTATAGTTTATCCCTGAAGGTTTCGTATTTTTGCAATTCCTTATTTTAATTTTCTATTAGCATGAACAAAAAAATAATCCTTCAAGAGCTAGGAACTAAAGATTACAAAGAAACTTGGGCTTATCAAGAGGAGCTTTTTAAGGAAATAGTAGATGTAAAAATTAAAAATAGGAGAGAAGAAAGTAATTTACCAACGCCAAATTATTTTCTTTTTGTTGAACATCCACACGTTTATACTTTAGGGAAAAGTGGCGATTTGTCTAATTTACTTTTATCCGAAAAACAGCTTGAACAAAAAGGTGCTTCTTTTTACAAGATAAACCGTGGTGGCGATATTACCTATCATGGACCAGGGCAAATTGTTGGATACCCCATTTTAGATTTAGAAAATTTTTTCACAGATATTCATAAGTATCTTCGCTTTTTAGAAGAAGTAATTATCCACACTTTAGCAGAGTACAATATAATAGGAACAAGAAGCGAAGGTGAAACTGGTGTTTGGATTGATGTCGGAACTCCATTTGCTAGAAAGATTTGTGCCATGGGTGTTCGTGCATCTCGATGGGTTACAATGCATGGATTTGCCTTGAATGTGAATACTGATTTAGGTTATTTTGATAATATTATACCTTGTGGTATAAAAGGAAAAGCAGTTACCAGTTTAAATAATGAACTTGGTGTTGAAAAAATGGATAGGGAAGAAGTAAAACAAAAAATCCTAAAACATTTTCAAAAACTATTTGAAGCCGAGTTTAAAACTTCTTAAATCATCTTCAATCAAAAATCTATCAAAAGTTGCTCTGGTAATAATCTAAAGCTTTTTCTATGGTATTTTGTTATACCATATTTTTTAATAGCATCTCGGTGTTCTTTGGTTGGATAGCCTTTGTTCTTTTTCCAATTATACATAGGGAATTCTTCATGTATTTTATTCATATATTCATCGCGAAATGTTTTTGCTAAAACAGAAGCCGCTGCAATGCTCAAATATTTACTATCACCTTTAATAATGCTTTTATTCGGTATCGACTTTAAGAGCTCAATTTCATCTACAGAAAAGTTTTTGCCAGTTGTTGATTTTAATCCAAGTTTGGCGTTTAAACTTCTGTTTCCATCAACAATCACATAATTTGGTGTAAGATTTAGTTTTAAAATACTTTCTTGCATGGCTTTCATAGATGCGTTTAAAATATTTATTTCATCTATTTCTACATTATATATATGTGTAACCGAAAAAGAAATAGCTTCCTTGATAAGTAACGGTTTTAATTTTTCGCGGACTTTTTCAGATAATTGTTTAGAGTCATTGAGATAATCTATTTCAAAACTATCAGGAAGAATAACAGCTGCAGCTGTCACTGGTCCGGCCAGACAGCCTCTGCCAGCTTCATCAGTACCACATTCGAAGTTTAAACCAGAATAATTGGAAAGTAACATAATTTTTTTATAAAAATATAAATTATACGCAACCAATTCAATAGATAATCATCTTTATTTTGAATGAATTTGTTTTCTTGAAAAACATACAGTTGCAAAGTTTAACAAATTTAATTTGTGTTATTAAATGGTAAAATTTGTTTATTTAAGAAATAATTAAGAAGTTTGCGGAATAACTAACTCAAATAAAATTAATATGAGAACGAAGTTCAAATGGATTTTTACGCTATTATTGGCGTTTTCTATGCAGTTTTCCTTTGCACAAGAGAAAACTGTTACAGGAGTTGTTTCAGATGCAACTGGACCACTACCTGGAGCAAATATTGTTGTTAAAGGAACAACTAGAAGTGCTCAAACTGATTTTGATGGTAAATTTTCAATAATGGCAAAACAAGGAGAAGTTCTTGTAGTCTCTTTTGTTGGAATGTCGGATGCAACAGTTATTGTTGGCGCATCTAATACTGTTAGTGTTAAAATGCAAGAAGGAATTAGTCTTGAAACAGTAGTAATTCAAACTAATTTAGGTTATTTCAAAAAAGATGCTAACAAGATTACTTCAGGTCTTTCTGTTGTTAGTGCTGATGATTTAAAAAAACAAGTGCCTTCTACTTCGCTGGAAAATGCTCTTCAAGGTAAGGCGGCTGGTGTTCAGGTAAGTGCGTTAAATGGTCAGCCAGGTCAAAGAGCTTATGTTTCTATTAGAGGAGCGGTTAATATTACAGGAGGAAATGCTAATGCTGCTTATGTTGTAGATGGTGCTTTCGTGAGAGCTTCTGAAATGCCAGCTTTAGGGCCAAATGACATCGAAACAATTACTGTACTTAAAGATGGTGCTGCCGCTGCATTGTATGGTATTAAAGGGGGTAACGGAGTTATTGTAATTACAACTAAAAAAGGAGGTAAATCAAAAACTAAATTCGAAATTACTAATTCGTTAGGTTCTCAAGAAAGAATTGCCGATAAGTTTGATTTAATGAATGCTAATCAAAAGATTGCTTATGAAAATGCTCTTCAAGAAGGTCCTACATTTGGTCTAACAGATACTGAGTTAAATGTGCTAAGATCATTTGATCATGATTGGAGAGACGATTTGTTGAAAAAAGGTACTTTGCAAAATTTTAATTTCTCGATGTCTGGTGGGAATGAAAATATTTCTCACTTTCTTTCTGTTGGGTACAATAAAAATGAGGGTATTATAAAAGGTTTAAATGGATATGACAGAATAACTGGAAGATATGCTACAGATTTTACTGCTAACAAATGGTTAAAAGGGGGTATAAGTATTGGTGGAGCTTATGAGAAATCAACTCTATCTCGTGATCGAAACAATGTTCAGAACCCATTTAGAGCAATGTATGATTATAACCCATATGAGCCAATTTATGAGAGAGATCTTACTACTGGAGAATTGTTGCTTGATGAAAATGGCAATCCGTCATTTAATCCTACACAACAAGGCTTGTCTATTTCTGAAGCAATTCTTAACAATACTAGTGAAAATAGAACTTTTAGCGGTTTTTTTAGACCATATTTAGAGTTACTTTTATATAAAGGACTTACTTTTAGTACCAGATTTAGTATGAATTATCAGAGATTTCAAGGTGAAAGATTTACTAAGCCAGGTTCACAATTGGATTTAATTATAAATTCAGGAACTCCTACAGGTACTAAAACTGATTTAGGTTCAGACAATCTAGATTATCAATGGACAAATACTTTAACTTATAAGTTTGATTTAAAAGAATCTCATCATTTCAGTGTGATATTACTTGAAGAATTTTTTAAACAAAATTTTAGAAGTTACTCTGCTGGAAGACGAGGGTTCGCTCCAGGAATAGAAGTTGGAGGAGGTAATGTTCCTACAACTGCATTCTCTTCAAAAAGTGAAATTGCTTTTATTAGTTATTTTGCTAATGTTGATTACGATTATAAAGATAAATACTTGCTTTCAGTTTATGGAAGAAGAGATGGTTCATCTCAAGCTGGTGCACAAGTTAAATGGAAAAATGCGAAAGGAGCATCAATTGGTTGGAATATAACAAAAGAAGATTTTTTTAAATCTAATTTTATAGATTTGTTGAAGTTTAGAGCTTCATACGGAGAATTAAATTCTTTAAATAACGTTGGTAGTTATGATTCGCAACAGACATATGGAACAAGCTCATATGGTGCACAATCTGCAACAATTATTGATGCTGTGGGTAATCCATTATTAAGTTTTGAGCAAGCTGAAAAGATCGATTTAGGTGTAGATATTCAGTTGTTTAAAAATTGGATTGCACTTTCAGGTTCTTATTTTACAGATAATAGAAGCGATTTTATTTATAGTGGATCAACAACCAATGGAACTGGTTTTCAGTCATTAACAAATATTGGTGATTATAAAATCAAAGGAGCAGAAATTGAATTGAAAGCGTTTGCAATTAAAAATGAAGATATGAACTTATCTTTCTATATTAATGCAGCTAAATTTGATAGAATTGTAAATAGATTAGATAATCCTGATGATCCTGATAATAGGTTGACAAGAGGGTTTACAGCTAATCAAGTTGGTTATGCACCAGACACCTTTGTTCTTGTTGAATATGCAGGTATCGATCCAACTAATGGTCATGCACTTTATTATGATCTCGACGGCAACACAACAGATGTTTTTTCTGATAATAATGAAAAATTGATAAAAGGAAAAACACCTTATGCAAAATATGAAGGTGGTTTTGGTACTGAGTTTTCATACAAAGGGTTTGATTTAAGTGCGGATTTTGTTTTTAAATCAGGTAATTACTCATTGAATTTAAGACAGTTTAATAGTTTTTCTGATGGAGGAAATGTTTCTTCTAATCAGGCAGTAGGAGCAGCTGATTATTGGACGCCAACAAATACAACTGCTTCATTACCTGTGCCAAATCAAATTTTATTATTAAATGGAGAAACAGATCAAGATGGGGGAGTAATTGATAGCAATCAATTTTCAACACGTTTCCTTGAAGACGCTAGCTATATTAGATTTAGAAATCTTAGTTTTGGATACAGTTTTGATAAAACTATATTGAAAGATCTTCCTTTAGATAAAGTTAGAGTTTATTGTCAATTGCAAAATCTACATACATGGACTAAATTTTTAGGTGATCCTGAGGTAGGAATTGGTAATAATGAAGCTTCTGATGGCTCAAGTACGACAAATTCGCTTGTTGTTGGTCAATTTCAAGGATATTCTTATCCAACAGTAAAGTCTTATGTGTTTGGAATAACAGTTAATTTTTAAAAAATTGTAATATGAAAAAAATAATTTATTTATCATTGTTTTCAATAACCTTATTTTCTTGTGATGATAAGGATATTGATTTAAAACCTTATGATGCTTTTACTCCTGAATTGACTTTTGAAGATAAAGCAGATTTTGAAAGAGCTGTCCGAGGAGCTTATTTATATCTTCAAGATGGAAATGGCTATGAAGGACAATTTATTATAGACACAGAATGTATGACTGATAATGTTATCTATAGTCCTCAAGGAAGAGGTACAAATTTAGATGGTTATAGATGGAATTTAACAGCAAGTCAGACAAGCTTTGATTATTTGGAAGGTGCTTATAGATCTTGTGAAATGGCTAGTCAAGTTATTAATAACTTAGATAATTTACCAGAAAGTTCAGATAAAAATAATTTTGAAGGTGAAGCACGTTTTTTAAGAGCTCTAAGTCATTTTGATTTAGTGAGATCTTATTCAAAAATACCAACGCAATCTTTGGATGCAAATGGTTCATTTGGAATGTATTATTTAAACACATATGAGCCTTTTGCAAAACCATCAAGACCAACGGTTGCTGAAACTTATCAAAAAATACTTGATGATTTATTGATTGCAAAAGACTTGATTAATGTAGATAATGGTGTTGCTGTAGGACGTGCAGGTAAATCAGCTGTGTATGCGTTACTATCTAGGGTTTATTTATATTTGGGAGATTATCAAAAAGTTATTGATAATGGACAATTGGCTATTAACAATGCAACAGGATTAATGAATAATATTGCATCTGGAACAACATTTGTCAATCTTTGGAATGATGCTAATGTTAATGGAGTCCTTTTTAAAATTAGAGCTGAAAACACAGATGGTGTAACACCAGGAACAGTTTTTTTTCAAGGTTCAGCATCCAATAGAAAGTCTGAATTCCTTGTGACCAAAGAGTTTTATGATTTATTTACTCCAACAACTCCTTCTGTAGTTGACGTTAGAAAAGCTGCGTATCTTGCTACATCAAACTATGCTGGAAAGTCATATAATCATATAATCAAATATGATGGACGTCCAGGTGCACCTGCTAATCTTGTCGATATTAAAGTATTAAGAATGGAAGAGGTTTATCTTAACATGGCTGAGGCTCAATACAAAATAAATGGAGGTGGATTAAGTTTATTAGATAATGTTAGAAGTAAAAGATATACTCCTTTTGTTTCAGGTAATGAATCTGGAATTGCATTGTGGGATGCAATTATGAAAGAAAGAAGGTTAGAGTTAGCCTTCGAGTATGACAGGTTTTTTACTCTTAAACGCTTAGCACTTCCAATGGACAGAAGTGCGACAGATGGTCATTTTGCTGATGGGACAGGTGTTCCAGCTACAATAACACACATTGAACCTAATGATTATAGATGGCAAATGCCAATACCTAAGTATTACAGAGATTTAAATTCAAATTTCCAACAAAATCCAGGGTATTAAAAATTTACAAACCTCCCGCTTAACGGGAGGTTTCTTATTAAAAAAAAATGAAATACTTTTATATATTATTATTAATTTCGGTAGTCTCCGTTGGACAAACAACAAAAGAGAGGTTGAGAATTATATCTTCCTATAGGCAGGTTGATATTATTAAATTAAATGATACCATCGCCTTAATGGATAAACAGCAAAAAGATAAAATTGCTGATTATTTAAAAAACCATCCAATTAAAAACTCTGAAATAAAGTCATTACAACGATTTTATTATGACCTTCCAGTTTTTTTTACTACTTATAATGCGGGATCTTCACAGACTATAAAAACTAATACAATGTATCCTTCTGGATCACTTGGATTGAATGTTACAGGTGATGGAATGACTGCAGCAGTTTGGGATGGTAGTAAAGTTAGGGAAACTCATATTGAATTGATTGGAAGAGTAACACCTAGTGATGATGCTACTGGATTTAGTTCACATGCTACTCACGTCACAGGGACAATTCTTGCTTCTGGAGTTAGCTCAATTAGAAAAGGTATTGCTTATGGGGCAATGGCTAAAACATATGATTGGAGTTCAGATATTTCTGAAATGTCTACTTATGGTGCACAAGGTTTTTTAGTTTCAAATCATTCTTATGGTTATAACACAGCCAATCTTCCAATTGCAACTTTTGGCTCTTATGATGGTTCATCTGTGCAAATAGATCAACTATCAAATACATATCCATATTATCAAATTGTAATTGCTGCTGGCAATGATAGAAATAATACAAATTTAGAACAAGTATCCGCTAAAGGAGGTTATGATTTGGTTACAGGTTTCTCAACTTCTAAAAATGGTATTTCTGTTGCTGCAGTTGATCAAGTGATTAATTACATTAATAGTTCAAGTGTCTCAATGAGTTCGTTCAGTAATTATGGCCCAACTGATGATGGTAGAATTAAACCAGATATTTCTGCTAAAGGTGTGGATGTAAGTTCGTGCGGAAGTTTAACTAATAATCAATATGCCGTATTGAGCGGAACATCTATGGCGGCTCCAGCAATAACAGGTATGATTTTGATGTTACAAAAGCACTATAATAATTTAAATACTTCTCTTTTCATGAGAGCCTCAACTGTTAGAGGTCTAATTTGTCATTCAGCGAGTGAAGCTGGTTTAAATCCTGGACCTGATTATGAATTTGGATGGGGATTGGCAAATGCGGAAGCAGCTGCTAATATTATTACCAACAAAAATATATCAACTGTATTAGAAGAAAATACTTTGACCAACAATCAGATATTTACTAAACAAATTACATTAGACTCCGCCCAAAAGTTGTCAGCAACTATTTGTTGGACTGATCCAACAGGAGCTTCAAATGGAACTGCTGAAGATAATAGAACACCAAGACTTAAAAATAATTTAGACTTAAAAATTTTAAAAAATGGACAAGTGTATTTTCCTTGGAAATTGAATGTTGAAGATGTTGCTGCTCCTGCAACAAATGATTCAGACAATAATGTTGATAATATTGAAAAAGTAGAAATAGAAAACGCTCAACCAGGTGTTTATACTATTCAGGTTTCTCATAAAGCCACGTTAACAGGCGGTTCTCAAGTGTTCTCACTAATTGCAAATGGGTCAACTGGAATAAACTTGAATACTAGTAATTATGATTTTGATAAAAATGTATTTATTTATCCTAATCCTACTACTAATACTTTGAATTATTCTATTAATGATGCTATATCAATAGATTCTATTAGAATTAATGACGTTTCGGGTAAAGCTATAAATAACTTTAAAGCTGATTTGAATCATAATGATATTGATGTTTCAAACTTATCATCTGGAATTTATTTCGTTACTTTTGTTTCTGAGCAATCATCAGTTACTAAGAAATTTGTAAAACAATAAGACGTTTTTATATTAAAATATTAAAACCACCTTCATAGGTGGTTTTTTTATGATTTTATTACAAATAGTTTTGTGTATTTTTGCTAAGTAATTTTCAAGAATGAATAGATTAATTTATAACTTTATTTTACTGGTTTTTTTTAGTTTTGGATTTGCTCAAAATGCAAAAAAAAATTTAGCTCCAAAAGACTCTAAACCAACAGTCATTAATGAAGGTTCCAAAAAGTCAGTGAAAGCAAATTCCCCAAAAGCAACTTTTGATCAATATCGAATAATTTCTATTGAAAAAGATACAACTTATGTTGATACTTCATTAACCATTCAAAAAGAATATAAGTATAATTATCTTAGAAAAGATATATTCGGTTTATTGCCTTTTGCCAACGAAGGACAAACCTATACAGTGCTAGATTATGGATTAAAAACTCAAAATAGTTTTCCAGAAATCGGTTTTTCTGGAAAGCACTTTAATTATTTAGAAGTAAATGATATCAACTATTATTCGGTAGCAACACCAATTACAGAATTGTATTTTAAAACTGTAATGCAACAAGGACAGTCGTTAGATGCTATAATTTCTGTAAATACTTCGGAGAGATTTAATTTTTCTATTGCATACAAAGGAATAAGGTCTTTGGGAAGGTATATTAATCAATTGTCAAGTGCTGGAAATTTTCGTTTTACATCAAGCTATAATACAGTAAACAAGCGCTATTATATGAATTTTCATTACACAGGTCAAGATTTGTTAAATGGAGAAAATGGAGGTTTAACCACTGTTTCCGATTTTACCAGTGCAAATCCTGATTTTGACAATAGAGAGCGTTTGGCAGTCTATTTGAGAGATGCCGAATCTTTTTTAAAAGGGAAACGTTTCTTTGTTGATCATTCTTTTCGTATAAATACAAATGATGTTTCAAATAATCTATATATCACACATCAATTTAATTTTGAAACCAAGTTTTTTGAATATAGTCAAAAGACAATAGCATCAACAATTGGAACTACAAAGTTTAATCGATTTGGTGATGCTTATGTTTTTTCAGATTTAAAGAACCAAACGCATTATAATAAGATGTACAATAAAGTTGGTGCTATCTATGAAAACAAAACATTAGGTAAGTTTCAATTTTTCGCCGAAGATTTTAGATATAATTATTACTATGATAGAGTGTTAGTTCTTGAAAGTGGCGTCATTCCAAATAAACTTTCTCAAGAAATCAATACTGTTGGAGGTCAATATGAATATAGAAAAAATAAATGGAATGGTGTTTTCACCGCTTCTAACTCTATTTCAAAGCAACCTATGTCAAATCTTGATGCGAAACTGCATTACAAATTAAACGAAAAAAACGAATTTATTTTTCAATACCAACTAATCAGTAAAATACCGGATGTAACTTATACTCTTTTTCAAAGTGATTTTGTTGCTTATAATTGGTCGAATAATTTTAAAAACGAAAAAATTAATAATTTTGAAGCAACAGCCAAAACGCAATGGTTAACCGCCTCTTTACAGGTTTCTTCTTTAAATGACCATTTGTATTTCACCAATGTTAGCACTATTGATAATCAACAACTCATTTCTCCAAAACAATATGAAAACACCATAAATTATTTATCAATAAAAGCCAGTCGTGAATTCAAATGGTGGAAATTAGCTCTTGATAATACCATTTTATATCAAAAAGTTGATCAACAAGATCCTATTTTAAACGTACCACAAATTGTTACTCGAAACTCGTTGTATTTTACAAATTATTTCTTCAAGAAAGCACTTTATTTGCAAACAGGTTTTACATTCAACTATTTCACAAGCTATTACATTAATGACTATAATCCTGTTGTTGCGGAGGCTTTTGTGCAAAATAATACTAAAGTAGGTGATTATCCAATGCTTGATTTTTTCATCAATGCTCGAATCCGACAAACTCGTATTTTCTTAAAAGCAGAACATTTTAATTCAAAAATGTCAGGAAACAATTTCCTTACCGCACCAAATTATCCTTATCGAGATTTTACTATCCGTTTTGGGTTGGTTTGGACTTTCTTTCAATAGTTTTTTTAAAATTCAATAATAACAATTTTAGCGTTATAACTTTGTAAGTTTACATTCAAACGATAATTCAATTGAATTTTTGTAAACATTTTTATTATCAATACATTTGCACCACAAAAAGTAACCACAAAAAGAATGAAATACGCAGAAAACATATTAGGTACTATAGGCAATACTCCTTTAGTAAAGCTTAACAAAGTTGTTGAAGGAATTGATGCTTTAGTATTGGCCAAAGTAGAAACTTTTAATCCTGGAAATTCAGTCAAGGATAGAATGGCTTTAAAAATGGTAGAAGATGCCGAAGCTGACGGAAGACTAAAGCCAGGTGGAACTATCATTGAAGGAACTTCTGGAAATACAGGAATGGGTTTGGCATTAGCCGCGATTGTTAAAGGATACAAATGTATTTTTGTAATTACTGATAAGCAATCAAAAGAAAAAATGGATATTCTTCGTGCTGTTGGTGCAAAAGTAGTTGTTTGTCCAACCGATGTTGAACCGACAGATCCTCGTTCTTATTACTCGGTTTCAAAAAGATTAAGTACCGAAATTCCTAATTCTTGGTATGTGAATCAATATGATAATCCATCCAATGCAATAGCACATTACGAGCAAACTGGTCCAGAAATTTGGGAGCAAACAGATGGCAAAATTACACACTTTGTTGTTGGAGTAGGCACTGGTGGAACCATTTCAGGTGTTGCAAAATATTTGAAAGAGAAAAACCCAAACATTAAAATTTGGGGAATCGATACGTATGGTTCTGTTTTTAAAAAATATCACGAAACTGGAATTTTTGACGAAAATGAAGTTTACTCATACATTACCGAAGGAATTGGCGAAGATATTTTGCCAAAGAATGTTGATTTCTCTTTAATTGACGGTTTTACTAAAGTAACCGATAAAGATGCTGCTGTTTATACTCGAAAAATTGCTTTGGAAGAAGGAATTTTTGTGGGTAATTCGGCTGGTTCTTGTATTAAAGGATTACATCAATTAAAAGAACATTTCAAGCCTGAAGATGTTGTAGTGGTTTTATTTCACGATAGCGGAAGCCGCTATGTAGGCAAAATGTTCAACGATGATTGGATGCGCGAAAGAGGTTTTTTGGAGGAAGAAATTACCAAAGCAGAAGACTTAATTAAAGAACATAAAGACAAACCATTAGTAATAGTAAGAACAGAAGAATTAGTATCACATGCTATTGATAGATTAAAAAAATATAATATATCACAAATCCCAGTAATGGATATAAATGGCTTTGTGGGAAGTATTGATGAAACAGATTTGTTTAGAAGTTATGTGGAAAACAAAAACATAGCAGACAAACCTATTCGTGAAATAATGGGTAAACCTTACCCAATAGTAAAAGCAAATACGCCGATTGAAGAAATTTCCAAGCTAATTACTAAAGACAATCAAGCGGTTTTGGTAGCTTTAGAAAATGGAAAACATCACATTATTACTAAGCATGATGTGATTAGTTCGATAAAATAAGATGAAAGTAATAAATCTTTATATCACAGCAGGTTGTAATGGTGCAGGAAAAACAACAACTTCCTTCACCATTTTACCTGAAATGTTAGAATGTAAAGAGTTTGTTAATGCAGCTGAAAACGAAGTTTCGTGAGCTCTTTGAGAAAACAATAAAAATCAATCTTTGGTTATCATGCAAGAAGGAAAAATTGTTACCATTAATGCATTGGAGAAAAAAATAATTATTCTCCAATCAAAACTCCCGAAACATTCCAAGAGTTGAAGCTGTTCCCTTCTGGCAATCCTTGTGGAATTTTCACTTGAATAGTGTGTGTTCCAACTTCCAAATTTCCTAAATCGATATATATTGGGTTAGTCACCGTTCCTGGACACCAGTTTGCTCTACTGTAATCTGAAGAAGACAATCCATTAGAAAAATTTCCCGAAGCTGGATTTGACAAACGATATGAACCGCAATCTTGTCGCCACGGTGTAAAGCTAAAGTTTTCTTTTCCGTCTAAATAAATGGAGTTTTTCTTTGGAACAAATTCATCTCCGTTTTCCCAGCCGCCGTGACCAGTTACGATATAACGGAGTTTACAGTTCTTCAGAGTTTGGTCTAATTTGAATGTAACTTCCAAGCCTTTATCCACATTAAACATCGTTCCATATTCTTGACCGGCCATTTCCATTACATTATTAGTGCAAAAAAGCGGAAGTATTTTTGTCTCTTTGCTTTGCAACTCTTCTTCGGTATGTATAGTGATGTTCGCAGAAACTTTGTGTCCACCTTTGTCATAATTACCAATAAAAATCCCAACGTAAACTTCTTGATTGTTCAACAGATTTCTCAAATCAGAAATGTCTTGACGATAATAAACATTGTCTTGCCAGTTCTTATCTTTTAGTTGTATCGTATTGTAGTGTTTAATTCCAAAAGGCGTAAAGAAACGAATCATTTCAACAATTGGAGTGTAATTTTGGGTAGCCACAACACCTTGATATTCTTTTCCATTTCCATTAGTGTAAATTGGCAGTGCTGCTTTTCCTTTTTTCAAACCGTCTAAAAATGAAATAGATGTTAGGGTTGGGATGATGAAAAAAGAACCTGTTCTATCATAAGCATCTCCATTAGATTGTTCTGTGATGTCTGCAAAAATTTGACTTCCTTTTTTAATGACTGGAAATTTCATTTTTCTAAGCGCAATCGTTCCGTTGGCAAAACGAAGAATGGTGTCATTTGATATTGAATCCTCCGAAAAATTAATGATTTGATCTTTGAAAATTTTAATAGTAGTAAATCTACTTTTCAACAATGCATCAAGATAAGTTACTAAATCTAAGCTTTCAGAGCTATTTAAGTTTAATTTTGGAAAAGATTTTGTCTTTTCAATTTTAGTTGCAATAATAGAATAATTTCCATTACGAGTCATTTCTAAAACCAAACCTAAATTTTGCCCTAAGATGGTTGGAGCAGCATTTAATTTTAAATCATTAGTGTACCAAAGTTCAATAGTATTTGAATTGATTGTTGTTTTCGCTTTTTTGCATACATAACCAAGAATTTTTTTAGTATCAGGTAGATATTCAAAACTTTGTTTGTTTAGTGAAATGCTGTCTTTTGTTTGAATGATTTTTTTATCATTTAAAGAAGCAATTTGAATATATTCATTTGAATTTTTGACTACTAAATTTTGTTCAAAAGGAAATTCTGTTTTTTTTGAAATGATGTTATTAGTAGTAATTAAAGTATGGTTTGCATTAGTAAAAATCATTAAAACATCTTGATTTTCTATAGTTTTTCCGTTTGAACTTTTGGAATAAGTAATCATATAATTTTGTGAAAATGACTTTCCGAAAATTAAGAATGAAATCAGAATAAAATTTTTCATAGTATTTGGATGAGTGTAAAAGTAAATTTCTTACTTTAGTGTTTTAATTTGTTTTTTGATGAAAGAAGATTTTCTTCATTACGTGTGGCAATATAAGAAGTTTGATTTTTCTAACCTAAAAACGGTTAATGGTGAACCAATGCACATAATAAATGTTGGCAATTATTTACAACAAACAGGTCCAGATTTTTTTAATGGACAAATACTTATTGATCGACAAAAATGGGCTGGAAATATTGAAATTCATATAAAATCTTCCGACTGGTATTTGCATCATCACGAAAAAGACAATAATTATGACAATGTAATTCTACATGTTGTTTGGGAATACGACACACCAATTTTTAGAAAGGATAACTCAGAAATACCAACTCTTGAATTGAAGCATCATGTTGCAAAAGAAGTTTTAGAAAATTATCAATCATTGCTTTCACCAAAATCATGGATTTTTTGTGAAAATCAAATTGCATCAGTTGATGATTTTATCCTAAAAAATTGGAAAGAAAGGTTATTCTTTGAACGGTTAGAACGAAAAACAATGCCAATTCAGAAACTGTTAAAGATATTAAGCTATGATTGGGAAGCTGTGTTATTTTGTATGTTGGCAAAAAACTTTGGTTTAAACACTAATGGAGAAGTTTTTTTAAAAATGGCACAATCAATACCATTTTCAGTCATTAGAAAAGAACGGGTAGATGTTGAGAACTTAGAGGCATTGTTTTTTGATCAAACTGGTTTGATTCCATTTGAAGCGGAAGATAATTATACCAAAGAATTGAAAAAAAGAGTTGATTATTTAACTCAAAAACATCAATTACAAAAAACTATTTTAGCACCTGTGCAGTTTTTTAAACACAGACCAGATAACTTCCCTACCATTCGATTGGCACAATTGGCAAAGGTTTATCATCAACAAGAAAATTTGTTTTCAAAAATAATTAGTTTAAACAAATTAACCGATTTCTATTCATTGTTTGAAGTTGAAACAGGAAGTTATTGGCAAACACATTATCAACTAGATAAAGAAAGTGTCAAAAAGCAGAAAAAATTATCGAAATCTTTTATCGATTTGATTATTATAAATTCTATAATTCCGATTCAATTTGCCTATGCTAAAAGTATAGGAAAAGAAATTTCAGAAACACTATTGGAAACCATGTTTGAAATGCAACCCGAAAGAAATACAATAATTGAAAAGTTCAATAGGTTTAAAATTCAATCAAAAAATGCATTCGATTCGCAATCTTTATTGCAATTAAAAAATGAATATTGCAACGCAAATAAATGTTTGCAATGTAGCATTGGAATTCAATTATTAAAATCTTAATTTTAACCCACAAAACAAGAAGGGATGTCTCCGATAATAAAGCTAAAATATTTTTTTGAAAAACATGGATTTCATGTGTCTTCTCGCTTGGCAGACAAATTGGGAATGAGAACTTCAAATGTTAGAATATTTTTTATTTACATCTCTTTTGTAACTGCTGGACTTTGGTTTGGGGTATATCTAACCTTAGCTTTTTGGATAAAATTGAAAGATTTAATTAGAGGGAAACGAACTTCAGTTTTTGATTTGTAAGCAATGCAAAACGATAAAACAAACATTCTAAAATCATATTTGAATTATTCTAAAAGCCAAAAGATTGGAGTAATCATGTTGTTTGCAATTATTATTATCCTTCAAGGGTATTACTTCTTCTATAATTTTGATGTTCCAAAAATAGATGTTAAAGCCAAAGAAAGTTGGTTGTCCAATCAAAAATCAATTGATAGTTTAAAATTTCTTGCAGCAAATTCAAAAAACAAAACAACAATTTACCCATTCAATCCGAATTTCATTACCGATTTTAAAGGTTATAAACTTGGAATGAAAGTAGCTGAAATAGATAGGTTATTGGCTTTTCGAAAAGAGAATAAATATGTTAATTCGGCAGAAGAATTTCAGATAGTAACTAAAATATCCGATTCATTACTGAATGCCATTTCTCCCTATTTTAAATTTCCCGAATGGGCTAAAAATAAAAAATCAAACTATCAAGTTTATTCAAAAAAAGATTTTTATTCAAAAGAAAAAATGGTAGTGCTAGATATAAATACTGCTACAAAAGAGGATTTAATGAAGGTTTATGGAATTGGTGATAAAATTTCTGATAGAATTTTAAATGAAAAAGAAAAATATGGTTGTTTTGTTTCCATGGAGCAGATAAACGATATTTGGGGATTGACACCTGAAGTAATTGAAAAATTAAATGCTTCTTTCATAATTAAATCAATTTCTAATGTTAAAAAAATTAATATAAACTCTGCATCATCAAAAGACCTAACTAAATTCCCTTTTTTTAATTATCAATTAGCAAAAGATATTGTTACCTACAGAAGTATGAATGGAGATATTAAAATTGAGGATTTAACAAAAATTAAAGGATTTCCTGTCGATAAGATAAAAATAATTGCCTTATATTTGGAATTCTAAAAAATAACACAAAAAAACAGTCATATATATGCAGTTATCATATTTTACAGAAGAGCACGAATTGTTTAGAAAAAGTTTAAAAGATTTTCTGAGTAAAGAAGTTGTTCCACATATAGAAAAATGGGAAAAAACAGGAACAATTGAGCCTTTTATTTGGAAAAAATTTGGCGAAATGGGTTTTTTCGGAATTGCTTATCCAGAAGCGTATGGCGGAATGAATTTAGATTTATTTTACACCGTGATTTTCTTAGAAGAACTTCAGAAAATTAACTCATCAGGTTTTGCTGCTGCTATGTGGGCACATGCCTATTTGGCCATGACGCATTTGAATGCAGAGGGAAGTGAACAAATCAAACAAGATTATTTGGCACCAAGTATTTTGGGCGATAAAATAGGTGCGCTTTGCATAACAGAGCCTTTCGGTGGGAGTGATGTAGCAGGAATGCGAACAACAGCAGTGAAGAAAGGAAATAAATATGTAATTAATGGTTCAAAAACATTTATTACAAACGGAGTATATGCAGATTATTATGTAGTGGCGGCAAAAACAAGTCCAGAATTAGGAAATAAAGGGATAAGTATGTTCTTGATGGACACAAGTCTTAAAGGAATTTCGGCAACTAAGCTTGATAAGTTAGGATGGAGAGCTTCTGATACAGCAGAAATTGCCTTTGATAATGTTGAAATATCAGAAGATAATTTGATGGGAGAAGAAGGAAAAGGTTTTCCGTATATCATGCAACATTTTGCATTAGAACGTTTAATAATGGCAATCAATGGACACGCCAGAGCTGAATATGCTATTGAATATACGATTGATTACATGTCAAAACGAGAAGCATTCGGAACAACTATTGACAAGTTCCAGGCTTTAAGACATACAATGATAAATCACGCAACTGATGTTGAACATTGCAAAATATTTAATTATGCAGCCATTGCTAGACTAAACAAAGGAGAATATGTGGTTAAAGAAGCAACTATGGCAAAATTAAAATCGACACAAGTGGCTGACGAAACAATTTATAGTTGTTTGCAAATGTTAGGAGGTTATGGTTATATGGAGGATTATCCGTTAGCACGCTTATTAAGAGACAGTCGTTTAGGTCCAATTGGCGGTGGTACATCTGAAATCTTAAGAGAGATTTTGTCTAAAATGATTATTGATAAACAAAACTATAAGCCTGCGGTAAAATAATGATTGTGTTTTACCTTGAAATTATTTCTTTCTAAAAGAATTTAAACAGAACGGCAAAAAAAATTTAACAAATAATTAATGATTAATAACTTAAGAATAAAAAAAATATATTACTTTTGCAAACTTAACGAGAGGAGGTGATTTTATTATGTTAATTATACCAATTAAAGACGGAGAAAATATCGATAGAGCATTAAAGCGCTATAAAAGAAAATTTGACAAAACAGGAACTGTTCGTCAATTAAGAGCTAGACAAGCTTTTACAAAACCTTCAGTAGCAAGAAGAGCTGAAATTCAAAAAGCAGCTTACATTCAAAACATGAAAGACGGTTTAGAAAGTTAATACTCAAATTTTTCAAAATATCTAACTGTAAGTTATTGAAGTTTTCTAACTTTGATGACTTACAGTTTTTTTATGACGAATTATTTAAAGAAATTTCAAGACTATCTCCAATTAGAGAGAAACTATTCTTCGCACACTGTATTAGCCTATAGTAAAGATTTGTTATTTTTTCAGTCGCATCTTGCAAAACATTTTGAGGAAGATAATTTACTGAATGTAAATTATAATCAAATTCGATCTTGGATAATTTTCCTATCGGAAAATGAAATTTCAAACACTTCAATTAATAGAAAAATAGCTTCATTAAAAGCGTTTTATAAGTATCTGTTAAAATCAAAACAAATCGACGTTACACCTTTAGCAAAACATAAGGCTTTAAAAACACCTAAAAAACTTCAAATTCCATTTTCAGAAAAAGAATTAAATCAAGTGTTAAACCATTTAACTTTTTCAGATGATTTTGAAGGAATCCGAAACAAGTTAATAATTGATTTGTTTTATACAACAGGAATTCGAAGAAGTGAATTAATAAATCTTGAAATTCAAAATTTTGATGAGTATAATGAAACAATAAAGGTGCTTGGTAAGCGAAATAAAGAACGAATAATTCCAATTTTACCAAATGTTAAAGACGATATTGTTAAATATATTGAAATAAGAGCTTCTCTAACTGATGCAAAATCAAATAAATATTTGTTTATAAAAATAAATGGCGTTAAATTAAATGATTCTCTTGTGTATCGTATAATAAATTATTACTTTAGTAATGTCTCCGAGAAGGTAAAAAAGAGTCCACATATATTAAGGCATACTTTTGCAACACACCTTTTAAATAACGGAGCAGATATTAACTCAGTAAAAGAATTATTAGGTCATTCTAGCTTGGCATCAACTCAAGTTTATACACATAGCAGTCTTTCAGAACTGAAAAAGGTATATTCAAATGCACATCCAAGAACAATCGAATAATTTTATTGTATAACAAATTAAATCTAATACTATGAAAGTAAATGTTCATGCGGTAAACTTTAACATCGACAAAAAACTAGTTAATTTTATTCAATTAAGATTAACTAAATTAGAGAAATATTACGACAATGTAGTGTCCTCTGATGTTTTCTTGAAAGTCGAAAACATAAGTGAAAAAGAAAATAAAGGAGTTGAATTTAAAATACATGTTCCTGGAGATGATTTTATAGTAAAAAAACAATGTAAAACTTTTGAAGAAGCAGTTGAGTTAGCTGCTGAATCCTTAGAAAGATTGTTAATCAAACGTAAAGAAAAAGTTAGAACACATATTTAACAAAATATTTTTAAAAAAATGTTTTGAATAAAAGATAAAATCCATACATTTGCAGTCCGTTAGAAATAGCGGACTTTTTTATTGAGTTTGCCAGCGTAGCTCAGTTGGCTAGAGCAGCTGATTTGTAATCAGCAGGTCGTGGGTTCGAATCCCTCCGCCGGCTCTATTTTTTGTTTCAAATGCGATTTGAAACTCGTTCTTTTACGTTAAGGAAAATTTGGGGAGATACTCAAGCGGCCAACGAGGGCGGACTGTAAATCCGCTGACTACGTCTTCGCAGGTTCGAATCCTGCTCTCCCCACAAAAAGTTTATAAGTTTCAAGTTTCAAGTTGTTACAAACATGAAACTTTAAACCTGAAACAAAAACTTTACCGCCGGTGTAGCTCAGGGGTAGAGTGCTTCCTTGGTAAGGAAGAGGTCACGGGTTCAATTCCCGTCATTGGCTCAAAATTAAAAAATTGAACACTAAATATATAACTAAGATTAAAAATTAAGCAAAATGGCAAAAGAAAATTTTAATCGTTCCAAACCACACCTTAATATTGGTACAATTGGACACGTGGATCACGGAAAAACTACATTAACTGCAGCAATTACAAAAGTATTATCTGATGCTGGTTTCTGTCAGGCAAAATCGTTTGATCAAATTGATAACGCTCCAGAGGAGAAAGAAAGAGGTATTACAATTAATACATCGCATGTTGAGTATGAAACTGCTAATCGTCATTACGCTCACGTTGATTGTCCAGGTCACGCGGATTACGTAAAGAATATGGTTACTGGTGCTGCTCAAATGGATGGTGCTATCTTAGTAGTTGCTGCTACTGATGGTCCAATGCCACAAACTCGTGAACACATCCTTTTAGGACGTCAGGTTGGTATTCCAAGAATCGTTGTATTCATGAATAAAGTGGATATGGTTGATGATGCCGAGTTATTAGAATTGGTTGAAATGGAAATCAGAGATTTGTTGACTTTCTATAAATATGATGGAGATAATGGACCAGTAATTCAAGGTTCTGCTCTAGGTGGATTGAATAACGATCCAGCGTGGACACCAAAAATTCTTGAATTGATGGAAGCATGTGATGCATGGATTGAAGAGCCAGAAAGAGATGTTAACAAGCCTTTCTTGATGCCAGTTGAAGACGTATTTACAATTACTGGTCGTGGAACTGTTGCTACAGGTCGTATCGAAACAGGTATTTGTAATACAGGAGATCCAGTGGAAATCATTGGTATGGGTGCAGAGAAATTAACTTCAACTGTTACTGGTATTGAAATGTTCCGTCAAATCCTTGATAGAGGAGAAGCAGGAGATAATGCAGGTATCTTATTAAGAGGTGTTGCAAAAGAAGATATTAAAAGAGGAATGGTTATTTGTAAGCCAGGTTCAGTAAAACCACATGCTAAATTTAAAGCTGAGGTTTATATCTTGAAAAAAGAAGAAGGTGGTCGTCACACTCCATTCCACAACAACTACCGTCCTCAGTTTTATGTGCGTACTACTGACGTAACTGGAGTAATTGCTTTGCCAGCAGGTGTAGAGATGGTTATGCCAGGAGATAACTTAACTATTGATGTTACTCTATTGAGTGCTATCGCTATGAATGTTGGATTGCGTTTCGCTATCCGTGAAGGTGGTAGAACTGTAGGAGCAGGTCAGGTTACTGAAATTTTAGATTAATTTCTAAATAAAATAAAATAATCAGTGTCGTTTGCAAAGACGACACTGGTTTTTAATTATAAACGGGCGTAGTTCAAGGGTAGAATAGCGGTCTCCAAAACCGTTGATGGGGGTTCGAATCCCTCCGCCCGTGCAAAATATATATGACAATGGGAATTTTAAATTATATAAACGAATCTTTTGAAGAATTAAAGTCAAATGTGTCTTGGACACCTTGGGCTGAAGTACAACGATACACTATTATTGTTGCCGTTTTTTCAATAGTACTTGCTCTTGCTACGTGGGGTGTAGATGAAATGTTTGCAAAATCTATTGCAACACTTTTTAATTGGATAAACTCATAAGTAAAGATGTCTGAAGTTAGTACAAAAAAATGGTATGTTGTTAGAGCGGTAAGCGGTCAAGAAAATAAGGTTAAAGCTTATATTGAAACCGAAATAAGCAGATTAGGCATGTCAGATTACGTTTCTCAAGTGCTTGTTCCAACTGAAAAAGTTGTTCAAGTTAGAGATGGTAAAAAAATTTCTAAAGAAAAAGTTTATTTCCCTGGCTATGTCATGGTTGAAGCCAATTTAATGGGAGAGATACCACATATCATAAAATCGATTACTGGTGTTATTGGTTTTTTAGGAGAGGTAAAAGGTGGAAATCCTGTGCCATTAAGAACTTCTGAAGTAAATAGGATGTTAGGAAAAGTAGATGAATTATCAATTACAGCTGACAATCAAAACATTCCATTCAACATTGGTGAAACAATTAAGGTTATTGATGGTCCTTTCAACGGTTTCAACGGAACTATTGAAAAAATTAATGAAGAAAAGCGTAAACTCGAAGTTATGGTTAAGATTTTCGGAAGAAAGACACCTTTAGAATTGAGTTTTATGCAAGTTGAAAAAGTATAATTTGTTACACTATTATAAACCGCAATAATCCGCTTCCACAGATTATTGTAAATTTTAAAAAACAATGGCTAAAGAGATTAGTAAAGTAGTTAAACTACAAGTTAAGGGAGGTGCTGCGAACCCGTCGCCACCGGTTGGACCTGCTCTGGGAGCTGCTGGTGTTAATATCATGGAATTCTGTAAGCAGTTTAATGCTAGAACCCAAGATCAACCTGGCAAAGTGTTACCGGTACAAATTACCGTGTACAAAGACAAATCATTCGATTTTGTTGTAAAAACTCCACCTGCTGCTATTCAGTTAATGGATGCTGCTAAATTGAAATCTGGTTCAGGCCAGCCTAACAGAAAAAAAGTTGCTAATGTAACTTGGGATCAAATTAAGGCTATTGCTGAAGATAAGATGGTAGATTTAAATGCATTTACAATTGAATCAGCTATGAGCATGATTGCTGGAACAGCTAGATCTATGGGTATAACTGTAACTGGAGATTCTCCTCTAAAACAAGGATAAGAAATGGCAAAATTGACAAAAAAACAAAAAGAAGCTGCTTCAAAAATTGAAAGAAACAAAATGTATTCACTTAAAGATGCTTCATCTTTATTGAAATCTGTTGCTTCTGCAAAATTTGATGAATCAGTTGATATTGCTGTTCGTCTAGGAGTTGATCCAAGAAAAGCAAATCAAATGGTAAGAGGTGTTGTTACCCTTCCACATGGTACTGGAAAAGATACTAAAGTATTAGCTTTAGTTACTCCAGATAAAGAAGAAGAAGCAAAAGCTGCTGGCGCCGACTATGTAGGGTTAGACGATTACCTTCAAAAAATTAAAGATGGTTGGACAGATGTTGATGTAATCATCACTATGCCTGCTATTATGGGTAAATTAGGTCCTTTAGGACGAGTATTAGGTCCAAGAGGTTTAATGCCAAACCCAAAAACAGGAACTGTAACTATGGAAATTGGTAAAGCAGTTGCTGAAGTAAAAGCAGGTAAAATAGATTTCAAAGTAGATAAAACAGGTATTGTTCATGCAGGAATTGGAAGAATTTCTTTTGATGCCGACAAAATTGTTGATAATGCTCATGAAATTATTCAAACATTAATTAAAATGAAACCAACTGCAGCTAAAGGTACTTACATTAAGTCTATTTACTTATCAAGTACAATGAGTCCTGCTATTGCTTTAGATCCTAAAGCAGTATAATTGGTAGTTAACAAATTTTATTATGACTAGAGAAGAAAAATCAATCGCAATAGAAGATTTAACTGCAAAGTTAGCGGGTGTAAGTGTTGTTTATTTAACAGACACATCAGGACTAGATGCAGAAACAACTTCAAATTTAAGAAGAGCTTGTTTTAAAGCAGGTATTAAATTAGAAGTGGTTAAAAATACCTTGCTTGAAAAAGCAATGGAAGCTTCAGATGTAGATTTTGGGGACTTACCCTCTACATTAAAAGGTAATACGTCAATAATGATTTCAGATGTAGCAAATGCTCCAGCAAAAATCATTAAAGAGTTCCGTAAAAAAGGACAAAAACCTATTTTGAAGGGAGCTTATATAACTGAAGATGTTTATATAGGAGATGAGAATTTAGATCGTCTTGCTTCTATTAAATCAAGAGCTGAGGTTATTGGCGAAATTATTGGATTACTACAATCTCCAGCTAAACGAGTGCTTTCTGCCTTGTTAAATAACGCTGAAGGTAAATCTGAAGAATAGAGTAAAGCAGACTAAAAAATAAATAAATTAAAGAACATTTTAAACGATAGAAAAAATGGCAGATTTGAAACAATTCGCAGAACAATTAGTTAACTTAACTGTAAAAGAAGTTAATGAATTAGCAACAATATTAAAAGATGAGTATGGTATCGAGCCAGCTGCAGCTGCAGTTGTAATGGCTGGTCCAGGTGGTGGCGACGGTGGCGCTGCAGAAGAGCAAACTGAATTTACAGTAGTATTGAAAGAAGCTGGTGCTTCTAAATTAGCTGTTGTAAAAGCGGTTAAAGAATTAACAGGTCTTGGCTTAAAAGAAGCAAAAGATCTTGTTGATGGTGCTCCATCTAACATCAAAGAAGGTGTTACTAAAGCAGAAGCTGAAGGTTTGAAAAAATCTTTAGAAGAAGCTGGAGCTGTTGTTGAGTTGAAATAACAAAACACCAGTTTGAAAGCTAGGTTTAGGTCTTGAGTAAAGCGCTCAAAGACCTAAACCATTTTTCGTATAATGAAATTATCAAGTTTTTTAGCTTAATAATTTTAAAATACGAAAAAGTTTTTAATCAATACGAAGAAAAAAATTGACTATTTTCCTGGTTTGTTTTTAAAGATGTATTGGTTTTAAAAGAAAAGGAAAGTATAGATTAAACAGTGTTTTACACACAAAAAATTACTTTTTTAAATCAAAATTTTGTCCATTGATGATAACAAATCAGACTGAAAGATTGAATTTTGCCTCAACAAAAAACATTCCACAATATCCAGATTTTCTAGATGTTCAGGTGAAATCGTTTAAAGATTTTTTTCAATTAGAAACAAAATCGGATGAGAGAGGCAACGAAGGGTTATATAACACCTTCATGGAAAACTTCCCAATAACTGATACAAGAAACCAATTCGTTTTAGAATTTCTTGATTATTTTGTAGATCCTCCAAGATATACAATTGAAGAATGTATCGATAGAGGTTTAACCTATAGCGTACCTTTAAAAGCAAGATTGAAATTGTATTGTACAGATCCTGAACATGAGGATTTTGAAACAATCGTTCAAGATGTTTATTTAGGAACGATACCATACATGACTCCAAGCGGAACATTCGTAATAAATGGAGCAGAAAGAGTTGTTGTTTCTCAATTACACCGTTCGCCTGGTGTATTCTTTGGACAATCATTCCATGCTAATGGAACAAAACTGTATTCTGCCAGAGTAATTCCTTTTAAAGGTTCTTGGATAGAATTTGCTACCGATATAAATAACGTAATGTATGCTTATATTGATAGAAAGAAAAAATTACCTGTTACTACTCTTTTACGTGCTATTGGATTTGAAAGAGATAAAGATATTCTTGAAATATTTGACCTTGCCGAAGAAATTAAAGTTTCAAAAACAGGACTTAAAAAATATATTGGTAGAAGATTAGCAGCACGTGTATTGAACACATGGCACGAAGATTTCGTGGATGAAGATACAGGTGAAGTAGTTTCTATCGAAAGAAATGAAATTATATTAGACCGTGATACGATTATCGATAAAGATAATGTTGAAGAAATCATCGATTCTAATGTAAAATCTATTTTGTTACATAAAGAGGATAACAATCAAGTTGATTATGCTATCATTCACAATACGTTACAAAAAGACCCAACAAACTCAGAAAAAGAAGCCGTTGAGCATATTTACAGACAATTGCGTAATGCAGAACCGCCTGATGAAGAAACTGCTCGTGGTATTATCGATAAATTATTCTTCTCAGACCAACGTTATAATTTAGGTGAAGTTGGTCGTTATAGAATGAACAAAAAGTTAAACTTGGATATTCCGATGGAAAAACAAGTTTTAACAAAAGAAGATATCATTACCATCATCAAATATTTGATTGAATTAATCAATGCGAAAGCAGATATTGATGATATTGATCACTTATCAAACCGTCGTGTTAGAACAGTTGGTGAACAATTGTCACAACAATTCGGTGTAGGTCTTGCTCGTATGGCTAGAACTATTAGAGAAAGAATGAACGTTAGAGATAACGAGGTGTTTACACCAATCGATTTGATTAATGCTAAAACATTGTCATCGGTTATCAACTCTTTCTTTGGTACAAACCAGTTGTCTCAATTTATGGATCAAACCAATCCATTAGCTGAGATTACACACAAACGTCGTCTTTCAGCACTTGGACCTGGAGGTTTATCTAGAGAAAGAGCAGGTTTCGAGGTTCGTGACGTTCACTATACGCATTATGGTCGTTTATGTCCAATTGAAACTCCTGAAGGACCAAACATTGGACTTATTTCATCACTTGGTGTATATGCTAAAGTTAATGGAATGGGATTCATTGAAACTCCATATAGAAAAGTAACCAATGGAGTAGTTGACTTAACTTCAGAAGCAATTTATTTAAGCGCTGAAGAAGAAGAAGGAAAAATGATTGCTCAGGCAAACATTGAAATGGATGCAAAAGGTAAAATTACTGCTGACAAAGTTATTGCCCGTGAAGAAGGCGATTTCCCAGTAGTTGATCCATCTGAGATTCATTATACTGACGTTGCTCCAAATCAGATTGCTTCAATTTCGGCATCATTAATTCCTTTCTTAGAACATGATGATGCGAACCGTGCTTTGATGGGATCTAACATGATGCGTCAAGCGGTGCCATTGTTACGTCCTGAAGCTCCAATTGTTGGAACAGGATTAGAAAGACAAGTAGCGTCTGATTCAAGAGTATTAATTAATGCAGAAGGAAACGGAACTGTAGAGTATGTTGATGCTAATATGATTACCATCAAATACGACAGAACTGAAGAAGAAAGAATGGTAAGTTTTGACTCCGATGAAAAGACATATCAATTAATTAAATTTAGAAAAACAAATCAAAGTACGTCTATTAACCTAAAACCAATTGTTAGGAAAGGTGATAGAGTTACTAAAGGTCAAGTTCTTTGTGAAGGTTATGCAACTCAAAATGGAGAATTAGCTATTGGTCGTAACTTGAAAGTGGCGTTTATGCCATGGAAAGGATACAACTTTGAGGATGCAATCGTAATTTCCGAGAAAGTTGTTCGTGATGATATCTTTACTTCTATCCATGTTGATGATTATTCATTAGAAGTAAGAGATACTAAATTAGGTAACGAAGAGTTAACAAATGATATTCCTAACGTTTCTGAAGAAGCTACTAAAGATTTGGATGAAAATGGAATGATTAGAATTGGTGCCGAAGTAAAACCTGGCGACATCCTAATCGGAAAAATTACTCCAAAAGGCGAGTCTGATCCAACTCCAGAAGAAAAATTATTACGTGCTATCTTTGGTGACAAAGCAGGTGATGTAAAAGACGCTTCTTTAAAAGCTTCTCCATCGTTACATGGTGTGGTTTTAGACAAAAAATTATTTGCTAGAGCTGTAAAAGATAAAAAGAAACGTACTAAAGATAAAGATGATTTGTCCTCTCTAGAAATGGAGTATGAAACAAAATTTGTTGAATTAAAAGACAAATTAGTTGATAAATTATTCAACATTGTAAACGGAAAAACATCGCAAGGTGTAATGAACGATTTAGGAGAAGAAGTATTGCCAAAAGGTAAAAAATTCACTCAAAAAATGTTACATGCAGTTGAAGATTTCGCTCACTTAACAAAAGGACAATGGGTTTCTGATGATGAAACTAATAGATTAGTAAACGACTTAATTCACAACTATAAAATCAAATTAAACGATTTACAAGGTGCTTTAAGAAGAGAGAAATTTACAATCACTGTTGGAGATGAATTACCAGCTGGAATTTTAAAATTAGCGAAAGTTTACATTGCTAAAAAACGTAAATTAAAAGTTGGAGATAAAATGGCGGGTCGTCACGGTAACAAAGGTATTGTTGCTCGTATCGTTCGTCATGAAGATATGCCATTTTTAGAAGATGGAACTCCAGTAGATATTGTTTTGAATCCACTTGGTGTACCATCTCGTATGAATATCGGTCAGATTTATGAAACGGTTTTAGGTTGGGCAGGAATGAATTTGGGTAGAAAGTTTGCCACTCCAATTTTTGACGGTGCAACTTTAGATCAAATTAATGAATTGACTGATGAAGCAGGAATCCCAAGATTTGGACATACTTATCTTTACGATGGAGGAACAGGAGAACGTTTCCACCAAGCAGCAACTGTTGGAGTGATCTATATGTTGAAACTTGGACATATGGTGGATGATAAAATGCACGCACGTTCTATCGGTCCATACTCTCTTATTACACAACAACCATTGGGTGGTAAAGCACAATTTGGAGGTCAGCGTTTTGGAGAAATGGAGGTTTGGGCACTTGAAGCTTATGGCGCATCAAGCACGCTTAGAGAAATTTTGACCGTTAAATCGGATGACGTAATTGGTAGAGCGAAAACTTACGAAGCAATCGTAAAAGGAGAAACCATGCCAGAACCAGGATTGCCAGAATCATTCAATGTATTGATGCATGAATTGAAAGGTCTTGGATTAGACATCAGATTAGAAGAATAAAAAATGTGGTATTCAGTCTCAATTTAGTTGAGGCTGAATACTTATTTATAATAAGTTTTTAAAGATTTATACCCGTAAACCGTTCCGATTTTTTATATAGCTTACGTTATATAACTAGCACTTTAGGATGAAAGAGGCTTGAAGTTTAGAGAAGTAATTCGAGGTAGTAGCTGAATGAAATACTCTTTTTTTGAGAGGAAAATCATAAATCTAAAATTCAATTTTAATTGCAAATAAATCAATAGTAAAAACTATGATGAATAATAGAAATAATAAAGACACCAAAAATACTATCAAAAGATTTGATAGAATTTCAATTGGTTTAGCTTCTCCAGAAGCTATTTTGGCAGAGTCTAGAGGTGAAGTTTTAAAACCTGAAACCATAAACTATAGAACGCATAAACCAGAACGTGATGGACTTTTCTGTGAGCGTATTTTCGGTCCTGTAAAAGATTTTGAATGTGCTTGTGGAAAATACAAAAGAATCCGTTATAAAGGAATCGTTTGTGACCGTTGTGGTGTTGAAGTAACGGAGAAAAAAGTACGTAGAGATAGAGTAGGACACATTAACCTTGTTGTGCCAATTGCTCATATTTGGTATTTCCGTTCGTTACCAAACAAAATAGGTTATATATTAGGTTTGCCATCTAAGAAATTAGACATGATTATTTACTACGAAAGATATGTAGTAATTCAATCGGGTATTGCCAAAACAGCGGAAGGTGAATCGCTTGAAAGATTAGACTTTTTAACCGAAGAAGAATATCTAAATATTTTAGATACACTTCCGATGGAAAATCAATATTTAGATGATACTGATCCAAACAAATTCATCGCCAAAATGGGTGCTGAATGTATTATGGATTTATTAGCACGTACTGATTTGGATGCTTTGTCATACGAATTAAGACATAATGCAAACAACGAAACATCAAAACAAAGAAAAACAGAAGCTTTAAAAAGACTACAAGTTGTTGAAGCATTTCGTGAAGCCAACTTAAATAGAGAAAATCGTCCTGAATGGATGATTCTAAAAGCTATTCCAGTTATTCCACCAGAATTACGTCCACTTGTGCCACTTGATGGCGGTCGTTTTGCTACTTCCGATTTGAATGATTTGTACCGAAGAGTAATCATCCGTAACAACCGTTTAAAAAGATTGATGGAAATTAAAGCTCCAGAAGTAATCTTGAGAAACGAAAAACGTATGTTGCAAGAATCAGTAGATTCATTATTTGACAACACTCGTAAGGCTTCTGCGGTTAAAACAGAATCAAACAGACCATTAAAATCACTTTCTGATTCCTTGAAAGGTAAACAAGGTCGTTTCCGTCAAAACTTATTAGGAAAACGTGTCGATTATTCTGCACGTTCGGTAATTGTTGTTGGACCAGAAATGAAATTGTTTGAATGTGGTTTGCCAAAAGATATGGCAGCTGAATTGTACAAACCATTCGTTATTCGTAAATTAATCGAAAGAGGAATCGTTAAGACAGTTAAATCGGCTAAGAAAATAATTGACAAAAAAGAGCCAGTAGTTTGGGATATTTTAGAAAATGTAATCAAAGGACATCCAGTATTGCTAAATCGTGCTCCTACATTACACAGACTTGGTATTCAGGCATTCCAGCCTAAACTTATTGAAGGAAAAGCTATTCAATTACACCCATTAGTATGTACGGCATTTAATGCGGATTTTGATGGTGACCAGATGGCAGTTCACTTACCACTAGGACCAGAAGCTATTTTAGAAGCACAATTATTAATGTTGGCATCTCATAATATCTTGAATCCTGCAAATGGTGCGCCAATCACGGTTCCTTCTCAGGATATGGTTCTTGGTTTATACTATATGACTAAAGAAAGATTGTCAACTCCTGAACATCCTATTTTGGGAGAAGGATTAACATTCTATTCTGCAGAAGAATGTAATATTGCCATAAATGAAGGTAGAGTTGAATTGAATGCTAGAGTGAAAATTAGAGCAAAAGACTTTAACGAAAATGGCGAACTAGTATATAAAATTATTCAAACTACTGCGGGTAGAGTATTATTTAATGAAGTAGTACCTTCGGCAGCAGGATATATAAATGAAGTTTTAACCAAGAAATCTCTACGTGATATTATTGGTAAAATTCTTGCCGTAACTGATGTTCCAACAACGGCAGCTTTCTTGGATAACATGAAAGATATGGGGTATAAATTTGCATTCCGTGGAGGTTTATCGTTCTCGTTAGGTGATATTATAATTCCTGCAAGAAAAGGCGAGTTAATCGCAGATGCGCGTGAACAAGTAGAAGGAATCACCATGAATTATAACATGGGATTAATTACAAATAACGAACGTTATAACCAAGTAATTGATGTTTGGACTTCTACTAACGCGATGTTAACGGAGTTAGCAATGAAAAATATTAGAGAAGATCAACAAGGATTTAACTCTGTATATATGATGCTTGATTCTGGAGCGCGTGGTTCTAAAGAACAAATTCGTCAGTTAACCGGTATGCGTGGTTTGATGGCTAAGCCTAAAAAATCAACCGCTGGAGGTGGTGAAATTATTGAAAACCCAATTCTTTCTAACTTTAAAGAAGGTCTTTCTATCCTTGAATACTTTATCTCTACTCACGGTGCTCGTAAAGGTCTTGCGGATACGGCTCTTAAAACTGCCGATGCAGGATATTTAACAAGAAGGTTGCATGACGTTTCTCAAGATGTAATTGTAAACTCTGTTGACTGTGGTACTTTAAGAGGAATTGAAGTTTCTGCACTAAAGAAAAATGAAGAAATCGTTGAAACTTTAGGCGAAAGAATCTTAGGACGTGTAGCATTACAAGATGTTGTTAATCCTTTAGATAACACTGTTTTAGTTGAGGCTGGTGTTCAAATTACGGAAGCTATTGTTAAAGCTATTGAAGCAACGCCTCTTGAAAGAGTGGATGTTCGTTCGCCTTTAACGTGTGAAGCTAAAAAAGGAATATGTGCCAAATGTTATGGTAGAAATTTAGCTACTGGTAAAATGACACAAAAAGGAGAAGCTGTTGGAGTTATTGCTGCACAGTCTATTGGTGAGCCAGGAACACAGTTGACTCTTCGTACATTCCACGTTGGTGGAGTTGCTGGAGGTTTGTCTGAAGAATCGAGTATTGTAACACGTTTTGGAGGAAGACTTGAAATTGAAGACTTGAAGACCGTGAAAGGTGAAGATGGAGAAGGAAACACTGTTGATATTGTTATTTCTCGTTCTACGGAATTAAAATTAGTAGATGAGAAAACAGGAATATTATTAAACTCTCATAACATTCCTTATGGTTCAAGTATCTTCGTTAAAGATGGTCAAATCGTTGGAAAAGGAGAAACTATCTGTAAATGGGACCCATACAATGGAGTAATTATTTCTGAATTTACAGGAAAAATTGGTTACGAAGATTTAGAGCAAGGACAATCGTTTATGGTTGAAATTGATGAGCAAACTGGTTTCCAAGAAAAAGTAATTTCAGAAGGAAGAAATAAAAAATTAATCCCAACTTTACATATCTATGGTAAAGATGGTGAACTAATGCGAACGTATAATTTACCAGTGGGTGCTCACCTTATGGTTGAAGATGGCGAGAAAATTAAAGCAGGAAAAATTCTTGTGAAGATTCCACGTCGTTCGTCTAAAACAGGCGATATTACTGGAGGTTTACCAAGAATTACAGAGTTGTTAGAAGCTCGTAATCCTTCAAATCCTGCGGTAGTTACTGAAATTGATGGTGTTGTTTCTTTTGGTAAAATTAAAAGAGGTAATCGAGAAGTTGTTGTTGAGTCAAAATTTGGTGAAGTTAAAAAGTATTTAGTAAAACTTTCCAATCAAATCTTGGTTCAAGAAAACGACTTTATCAAGGCTGGTATGCCATTATCTGATGGAGCAATTACACCTGAAGATATTTTGAGAATTCAAGGACCAAGTGCTGTTCAACAGTATTTAGTCAATGAAATTCAAGAAGTATATCGTTTACAAGGTGTAAAAATTAATGACAAACACTTTGAGGTTGTTATTCGTCAAATGATGCGTAAAGTAAGAGTTGAAGATCCAGGAGATACTTTATTCTTAGAAGAACAATTGATTCATACTAGTGATTTTATTTTAGAGAATAATAAATTGTATGGAATGAAAGTAATTGAAGATGCAGGTGATTCAGCAGTGTTGAAAGCAGGACAAATTGTTACTCCACGTGAGTTAAGAGATGAAAATTCACTTTTAAAACGTAATGATCAAAATCTTGCTGTAGCACGTGATGTAATTACTGCAACTGCAACTCCAGTACTTCAAGGTATTACTAGAGCATCGCTTCAAACGAAATCATTTATTTCAGCAGCATCGTTCCAAGAGACTACTAAAGTGTTGAACGAAGCGGCTGTTGCTGGTAAAGTTGATACGTTAGAAGGCTTGAAAGAAAATGTAATTGTTGGTCATAGAATTCCTGCCGGTACTGGTATGAGAGAATACGACCATACGATTGTAGGTTCTAAAGATGATTTCAACGAGATTATGTCTAGAAAAGAAGAATATATATACTAAGTTATGGCAGACGATAATCAACAACAAGGGCAAATTAACATAGAGTTGGATGAGGCTACAGCAGACGGAATTTATTCTAATCTAGCTATTATTAATCATTCGGCATCTGAGTTTGTGATTGATTTTGTTAAAATCATGCCTGGTATTCCTAAAGCTAAAGTTAAATCTAGAGTGATTTTAACACCACAACATGCTAAACGATTTTTGAAAGCACTGGGTGAAAATATTCATAGATATGAATTGGCAAATGGAGAAATAAAAGATTCTGAGCAACCTAATATTCCATTAAACTTTGGACCAGCAGGACAGGCATAAAATCATACTCTTTACATTTAAAACCCTATCAAGTACTTGATAGGGTTTTTTATTGGGTTTGTGTTTGTAGTTGTGCGCTTGGTAGTTTAAGGAGACAATTTTTTTTTTTTTTGTTTTTTTTTTTTTTTTTTTTTTGATTGTTGGTAGTATATTCTTTCATTTAACAATTAGGTAATCTATATTTTCCTTAAAAGAAATGTTAATTTGTGTCATACAACGGTTTTATTAAAAAGGTTGACAAGTATTTTTGACTATCTCAAAATAAAATGTATTTTTGTAAGGTTGTAGCAGTTGCATAGATAAAAAAATAACTGCTAAGATTTTAAACTAAATAAATTATGAATAGAATTACTTTTTTAACTAAAAAATCACTAAGTAGCTGGTTTTTACAATTGTTTTTACTTTTGCTTTCCACAGTGAGTATGGGACAAGTAACTGCTACTTATACTTTCTCTGTTTTAGGTGGAAGTAATGTTACTAACCCATCAGGAAATATTGATACTAATATTTCATATACTAGTGCTAAAAATGCTGGTACAACTGCTGCTACCTATAATAGTAGTGGTTTAGATCTTAGATTGTACTATAGTAGTGCTTCACCTTATTCTGGTAGTTCTATTAATTTAGCAGCTAACAATGGTGTTACTATCACAGGTGTTGAATTTGAATCATTTTCAACAAGCTACATGCCAACAGTTAGATATTCTATTGGTGCAGCTGGATTCAGTGCAAGCGACCCAATTATAAGTAGAATAGGTTCAACTCCAGTATATAAAATTACTGGACTGAATATTACTTCTAGTATGAAAATTAGAAATGCAAATACAGCTAATGAGCAACTTAGAATGATGTATATAAAAGTAACATATATGCCATCAGGTCCAACGGTTACGACTACTGCTGCAACTTCTGTAGCTACCACTGGTGCTACTTTAAATGGAACAATTAATGCGAACGGAGTTAGTACTGCTGCTAGTTTTGATTATGGAACTAGTTTGAGTTATGGAAGTACTGCTACTGCATCGCCATCTACTGCTACTGGTACTAGTGCAACTAGTATTTCGGCTGCTGTAACTTCTTTGGCTTTGAATACACAATATCATTATAGAGCGGTTGGTACTGTAAGTGCCGTGCCTACTAATGGTACTGATATGACATTTTATACTTTGGCAGCAACGCCAGGGGTTTTAGTTGTGAACAATGCTTTGCAAACTACTCTTGATGTTACTGTAAATGCTACTACTGAAAATTCTAATCCTGCTGCAACCACTTTTGCTATTAGAGAAGGAGGCGGGCAATATGTGCAGGCTAACGGTACGCTAGGTGCTACAGCAGTTTGGCAAACGGCTGCTACGTGGGGTACTAAGACGGTTACTGGTTTGACTACTTCTACAACTTATAACTTTAGTGCCAAAGCTAGAAATGGTGACAATGTTGAAACGGCTTTTGGGACATCGGTAGGAGGTACTACTTTGGCTGCCCAATTGGTTGATTATAATAGAATACAATTCCCTAATACTGAGCAAACCATTACGGTTGGTGGAAGTTTGGATGTTTATACGAGAGCTTACGAGCCAGGATTGACAACAAATAGTGGTGCTCAAGCAAGTCTTAAAGGATGGGTTGGATACAGCAGTACTAATGATGATCCCGCAAATGCTGTTTGGACATGGGTAGCGGCTACTTTTAATGCAGAAAGTGGTGATGAAGATGAATATAAAGCTACATTGAGCGGTTTGCCGATAGGTACTTATTACTATGCAGGACGTTTTCAAATTGGAACAGGTCCTTATGTTTATGGAGGAACTGGCGGTAACTGGAATAATGATAGTGTTAAGTTAAATGTTAACCCAGATGTTGTTGATTATGCAAATGTTTTTACTACAGGGTCCACTACAATTACGCAAGGGGAAACAAAAACGATTTTTGCTCAGGTTTATGAGCCAGGTGTGACTCCAGGTGCTGGAGCAGGAGCTGGTATAACGGCACAAATTGGATATTCTACTTCGAATACAACTCCTGATGGAACTTGGACTTGGATTTCTGCAGTTTATAATGTTGAAGTAGGTAATAATGATGAATATAAAATTGATTTAGGTACTGGTTTAGCACCAGGAACTTATTATATAGCTTCTCGATTTATTAAATCGGGTAGTAGTACATATGTATATGGAGGCTCGGCAGGAATTTGGAATAACAATAGTATTACATTAACAGTAGTTGCCGATGTTGTAGATTATTGTAACATTCAATATCCTGCATCGGGTGCGATTACAGAAGGGATGACTTTTGATATTTATGCACAAGTGTATGAAGCTGGGGTAACTAATCCTGCAGGACAAGGCGCAGGCATTACCGCTCAGATAGGTTATTCTACTACCAATGGTACACCAGATGGTACTTGGACATGGTTGTCTGCTGCTTATCATGCAGATGGTATAGGAGCGAATGTTAATAATGATGAATATAAAGTTACTTTTAGTGGTTTAGCACCGGGCACCTATTATTATGCCTCTCGTTTTATTAAATCAGGAAGTACTACTTATGTTTATGGAGGAACAAATGGTTCGCCTTGGTCAACAAGTGGTGTTTTAACAGTGAATGTATTAGGTACTCCTGTTGCTGGTGAAGCAACAAATGTTGAGTCAACCTCTTTTACTGCTAATTGGAGTGCAGTTACAGATGCAGTTAGTTATGAGTTGGATGTTTATACACTTCAAGCAGGAACTAGTGTTACAGATAACTATGGTTTTGAAGGGGATACTAATTTTCCAACAGGATGGGTTGGTACTGGATATGTTCAAAATTCAGCTGGAAATGCCAATACGGGGACTTATTTTGCAGGATTGAATGCAACTGCAAAATATATTAGAACAGACTTGATTACAAACCCAACATCATTAAGTTTTTCTTATAGATATAGTAGTGGTACTGCTAATAATACGGTTAAAGTTCAAGTTTCTTCAGATGGTTCAAATTGGACAGATTATCAAAGTTATGTAGCAACAGGTTCAGGAGCATCAACCACTTATTCAGCATCTACTATTACTTTAAATTTAACAGGCACCTATTATATACAATGGATTATGACCGCAAGATCTGGTGGTAGTTTCTATTTTGATGATGTTTCGATTGTTTCAGGAACACCAGAAGTTAAAACCCCAATTGCTGGTTCACCTTTTACAATAAATGCCGCTTCAACTTTATATAATGTTACAGGATTGAATCCAGTAACTGCATATCATTATGTAGTTAGAGCAGTGCTTGGTGCTGTTATTTCACCAAATAGCAATGAAATTAATGTTACAACTACTCTTGGTACCTGTACTTGGGATGGTTCAGCATGGTCTAACACTACTGGTCCTACTGTTTCTATAGCAGCTATTATTGAAGGTGCTTATGATACTAGTACTTATGGAGGATTTACTGCTAAAGCTGTTACTATAAACACAGGTGGTTCTTTGACTGTAAATTCAGGTGATACTGTTACGATAGTTAATAGTTTAACAAATTCACTTACGGCAGCAGCTGTAGTAGTTGAGAACAACGCTAATTTACTACAAAACGGAAGTTCAAACCAGAATTCAGGATCAATCACTGTTAAACGATATAGTTCAGCATTGAAACGTCAAGATTACACATTGTGGAGTTCGCCAGTAGCTGGACAACAGTTACAGTCTTTTTCACCTGGCACTTTGTCGAATCGTTTTTATACTTATGATACCTCTACAAATCAATATGCCGCAGTAACAACACCATCTGCTACTAATTTTGCAACTGCTACGGGTTATTTGATAAGAATGCCAAATGTTTATCCAACTACAGCTACTGTTTGGACAGATGGTGCTTTTGTGGGTGTTCCAAATAGTGGTGATTATAACTTTACAATGGTTGACGGCGGTTCAGGATTGCGTTTTAATTTGGTTGGAAATCCTTATCCATCACCGATTGATGCAGCAGACTTTGTTGGAAACACTACCAATGCAACTAATACTACAGGAACATTATATTTTTGGAGAAAAACCAATAATGCCGCTAGTCCAAGTTATTGTACATGGACAACAGGAGGATTTGTTTCAAATGGAGAAGCAGAAGTTTATGATCCAAATGGAGTTATTCAAACAGGACAAGGTTTCTTTGTAGAAGGAACTGGAAGCGGTACCACAGTTGCATTTAATAACACAATGCGTACGGATAATCATGCTAATCAATTCTTTAGAATCTCAAGTGAAGTTGAACGTCATAGAATTTGGTTAAATGCTACTGGAGCTGACGGATTGTTTTCACAAACAATGGTTGGTTATATGAGCGATGCCACTAATGGATATGATGCCACTATCGATGGAAAATATATAAACGATGGATCTATTGCATTAACGTCATTGATAGACGCTACGCCATATGCTATCCAAGGAAGAAGTATGCCATTTGACGCTGCGGATATTGTACCAATGCAATTTAAGGCAGCAACAGCAGGAACTTTTAGTATCGCTATAGACCATGTAGATGGATTGTTTAATGGATCTCAAGATATTTATTTGAGAGATACTCAAACAGGAATGGATCATGATTTAAAAGCAAGTGCTTATACATTTAGTAGCGAAGCAGGAACATTTGATACTCGTTTTAAATTAGTTTATACAGCAGCTTTATCAGTTGATCATCCAACATTGGATGCCAATACAATAGTTATCTATAAAAATGAAAACCAAAGTTTTACAATTAACTCTGGAGCTATTGCAATGGCAAGTATAAAAGTGTTTGATATTAGAGGAAGAATGATAACTACTCAAAACAATATCAATACAACTCAAGCTACTATAACAGCAGGTCAAACTAATCAAGTACTATTAGTTCAAGTCACTTCTGTTGATGGTGCAACAGTTACTAAGAAAGTGGTTAGGTAATAAAAACCGTTTTAAAATTTTATGAGTGCCTGTCTAGTTTACGCTAGACAGGCACTTTTTTTTTAATCTATTGGTTTGTTGTATCTTATCGACAAAACTTACTTTTTAACGATTAAAGTATGTAATAGTTTTTTGTTCCTATAACTTTGTTCAAGTATTGTTATAGAAGTATATTATGATAAATAATATTTTTATAGCTTAAAGATTACTTATTTGGCATGATTATGTGATTAATCGACGAAAAATGCATTTTGTCGATTAAAATTAATTGTTATTACAAATAATTTTATAATTTTGAAAAAAGAGTTGAATTTAATTATTTAAAAAGTGAAATATGAGAAACATTACTATTAAAATCACAAGCACTCCTTTATTATTGTTGTTTTTTGTTTTTAGCGGTTATTATGGGATGTCACAAAGTGCATCAACCTATAATTTTACCGCTACAACAGCTACTTATAGCAATTTGACAGGAACAACAAATGTTGGTGGGCTAAACAATACGTCAGATGATGTATTGTCAAATGCTACAAATATTGGTTTTACCTTTAATTTTGCAGGGACAAATTATACGCAGTTTAAAGCGTGTAGTAATGGATTTATTACTTTTAATACATCTTCGACAGATACTTTTTATGATAATACTGAAGCAAATGCTGGTACTTCAAAACCAGTCTTGATGCCACTTTGGGATGATTTACAAAGTACCGCAAGAGTTCGTTATTTATTAGATGGAACTTCTCCTAATCGTATTCTGAAGATAGAATATAGAGGAAACGAGTGGAATTACAATGCAGGTGGAGATGCCATTAAGTTTCAAGTTTGGTTGTATGAAACTTCTAATAGAATCGAATATAGATATCAAAGGAGTGCAACAGGTTTGAATAGTCCAAGTGCGACAATTGGTATTTATGATGCAAGTGGTACCTACTTAACCTTAGATGGTTCGGGTTCTAGTCCAAGTGCTAGTTCAACAACATTTACCACTTCAATTAGTGCTAAGCCAGCTAATGATCAGGTTTTTAGATTTGATCCACCAACAAATCCAATAATTACATCTTCTGTTGCTAGTTTGTCACAATTTACGGCATGTAATTTAACGGCTTCTGCTAGTCAGAGTTTCGTGGTTTCAGGTATATTGTTGACGGCAAACATATTGATAACTGCACCAACAGGATTTGAAGTTTCTACGGATAATGTCAACTTTTTTGATACACGAACGTTAACAAAAACAGGAAGCACTGTTGCTGCTACTACAGTATATGCTCGAATGAAGTCTTTGTCGAGTAATCCAACCGCTGGGAATATTGCCATAACCAGTACCGGTGCTGTAACAAGAACTATTAGTGTTAGTGGACTTTTAATTTCTCCAACTGGAGTTTCTGCAGGAAGCGATGTAGCTGTTTGTGCATCATCTACTGTGAATCTTGATGGTTCTGTAACTATAGTTTCGAGTACACAGACTTTATCTTCGATAAATGACACTGATGGTTTTACAACTTTAACCACTAACGATTTGGATAGATGGGGAATATCTGCTAGTGCGAATGCTGGTGGAAGTGCCAATGAGTTGCGTATGCAATATTTTACAGGTAGTAATCCAACACCAGTTACTGCTTTCGTTCAATCTCCTTTATTGGATGCAACAGCATATACCGCTTTATCGATGACTTTCAAGCATAACTTAGATTGGTTTGCAGGTACAGCTCCTTTATTTTTGCAAACTTCTACAGATGGTACTACTTGGACAACGCGTTGGAATTTGAATGCGACAGGTAATGTTGCTGCAAATACGGTTACGGTAGATTTAACTTCAATGAATAATACTTCTTTTTACTATCGTTTTTTATATGATGGTAATATTTATAATATTGATTATTGGTACATTGATGATATTGTTATCACGGGTACTTATACTGTTCCAGTAACTTATTCTTGGACATCTAGTCCTTCAGGATTTACTTCTTCAATTCAAGATCCAACGGTTAGCCCGACAGTTACTACTACTTATACTTTGGCAGTAACTTCGAATGGTTGTACAGTGACGGATGATGTAGTAGTTACTATTGGTTCAACTACTTGGAATGGAACTTCTTGGGATAATGGTGCGCCAACAAGTACTACTGCCGCAATTATGACTGGAAATTATACATCTTCTTCAAGTCTTAATGCATGTAGCTTAACTGTTACTAATAATTCAACTGTGATTATTTCTAGTGGTGATAGCGTGGCCTTGAATGGTGCTTTGACTGTTGATGCTGGAAGTAGTTTTACATTGGAAAACAACGCTAATTTACTACAAAACGGAAGTTCAAACCAGAATTCAGGATCAATCACTGTTAAACGTTATAGTTCAGCATTGAAGCGTCAAGATTACACATTGTGGAGTTCGCCAGTAGCTGGACAACAGTTACAGTCTTTTTCGCCAGGCACTTTGTCGAATCGTTTTTATACTTATGATACTTCGGCAGATCAATATGCTGCAGTTGCTACACCATCTGCTACTAATTTTGCAACTGCTACGGGTTATTTGATAAGAATGCCAAATGTTTATCCAACTACAGCTACTGTTTGGACAGATGGTGCTTTTGTGGGTGTTCCAAATAGTGGTGATTATAACTTTACAATGGTTGACGGCGGTTCAGGATTGCGTTTTAATTTGGTTGGAAATCCTTATCCATCACCGATTGATGCAGCAGACTTTGTTGGAAACACTACCAATGCAACTAATACTACAGGAACATTATATTTTTGGAGAAAAACCAATAATGCCGCTAGTCCAAGTTATTGTACATGGACAACAGGAGGATTTGTTTCAAATGGAGAAGCAGAAGTTTATGATCCAAATGGAGTTATTCAAACAGGACAAGGTTTCTTTGTAGAAGGAACTGGAAGCGGTACCACAGTTGCATTTAATAACACAATGCGTACGGATAATCATGCTAATCAATTCTTTAGAATCTCAAGTGAAGTTGAACGTCATAGAATTTGGTTAAATGCTACTGGAGCTGACGGATTGTTTTCACAAACAATGGTTGGTTATATGAGCGATGCCACTAATGGATATGATGCCACTATCGATGGAAAATATATAAACGATGGATCTATTGCATTAACGTCATTGATAGACGCTACGCCATATGCTATCCAAGGAAGAAGTATGCCATTTGACGCTGCGGATATTGTACCAATGCAATTTAAGGCAGCAACAGCAGGAACTTTTAGTATCGCTATAGACCATGTAGATGGATTGTTTAATGGATCTCAAGATATTTATTTGAGAGATACTCAAACAGGAATGGATCATGATTTAAAAGCAAGTGCTTATACATTTAGTAGCGAAGCAGGAACATTTGATACTCGTTTTAAATTAGTTTATACAGCAGCTTTATCAGTTGATCATCCAACATTGGATGCCAATACAATAGTTATCTATAAAAATGAAAACCAAAGTTTTACAATTAACTCTGGAGCTATTGCAATGGCAAGTATAAAAGTGTTTGATATTAGAGGAAGAATGATAACTACTCAAAACAATATCAATACAACTCAAGCTACTATAACAGCAGGTCAAACTAATCAAGTACTATTAGTTCAAGTCACTTCTGTTGATGGTGCAACAGTTACTAAGAAAGTGGTTAGGTAGATTAAAAATAGACTAAAAGTAATATAAGTAAAAAAGCCGTCTAAAATTTGTTAGACGGTTTTTTTAGCTCTACTTTTTTGCATAAAATCAATTTTCACCATTTTTTTTGACAATTAAACCTAATTTGTTATAATTCAAAACAAGCATAAAAAAATCCCGCTAATAATTCAATTATTAGCGGGATTTTTTATAGATTAAAAAGTTAACTAAGAAACTTTTTTGTATTTTTTAATTTGCATGAATGCGAAAACTAAACCTAAAACCAATAATACAATCAGCTTAGAATTGATTGGTGCTGCTGGTGGATCGTCTCCTTCTAGACCTCCACTGCCATCATCAGATCCTGGCTGAGCAAAAACAACGAAGTCTGATAAAATAAAAAAAGTTAAAAGGTATAATTTAAAAATGTTTTTCATGTCATTATATTTTCAAGTTGGTAAAGATAGTAATCATTTTTGTACTTTAAAAATTTTATGTTAAATTAATCGTATTCAGAGGTAAAGAAAAGTTTAACATTTGGAAATTTTGATTGTGTCATCTGAATAGTAAACTCAGAATCGGCTAAAAATACCAATTGATTGTATTTATCGTGGGCTAAGAATTTTTGCTTGATTCTCTTGAATTCCCTAAATTCTTCACTTTTAGGATCGTTTGGTTTTACCCAACAAGCTTTGTGAACAGGGAAATTTTCATAACTACATTTAGCACCGTACTCATGCTCTAAACGATATTGAATTACCTCGTATTGTAATGCACCTACTGTCCCAATTACTTTTCGATTGTTCATTTCTAGTGTAAATAATTGAGCAACACCTTCGTCCATTAATTGATCAATACCTTTGTCCAATTGTTTTGCTTTCATTGGGTCGGCATTGTTGATGTATCTAAAATGTTCAGGAGAAAAGCTAGGAATTCCTTTGAAACTCATCATTTCGCCTTCGGTTAATGTATCACCAATTTTAAAATTACCTGTATCGTGTAATCCTACAATGTCACCAGGATAGGAAATGTCTATAATTTCTTTTTTCTCAGCAAAAAAGGCATTTGGACTCGAAAATTTTAAGTTTTTATTTAATCTAACATGCATGTAAGGCTTATTTCTTTCGAAAGTACCCGAAACTATTTTGATAAATGCCAAACGGTCTCGGTGTTTAGGATCCATATTAGCATGGATTTTAAATACGAAACCCGCCATTTTTTCTTCTTCAGGTTTTACTAACCGCGTTTCGGATTCTTTTGGTCTCGGGCTTGGAGCTATTTCGATGAAACAATCTAGTAATTCGCGAACACCAAAATTGTTTAAAGCAGAACCAAAAAAAACGGGTTGAAGAGTTCCTTCTAAATAGGCATCTCTATCGAATTTGGGATACACTTCAGAAATTAACTCTAATTCTTCTCTGAGTTTATTGGCTGGTTTTTCGCCAACTATTTTTTCTAATTCAGGATTGTTGATGTCGCTAAATGATACCGTTTCTTCAATATTCTTTCGGCTGTCACTACTGAACAGATTTATGTTTTGTTCCCAGATATTATAAATTCCTTGAAAATCGTATCCCATTCCAATAGGAAAACTTAAAGGTGTAACGGTTAGCTTTAGTTTTTGTTCTACTTCGTCCATAAGGTCAAAAGCATCTTTACCTTCACGATCAAGTTTGTTAATGAAAACAATAATAGGAATCTTTCTCATTCTACAAACTTCGACTAGCTTTTCTGTTTGTTCCTCAACCCCTTTTGCAACGTCAATAACTACAATAACACTATCAACAGCCGTAAGTGTTCGGAAGGTATCTTCGGCAAAATCTTTGTGACCTGGTGTGTCAAGAATATTCACTTTTTTATCCTTATAAATAAAAGCCAAAACAGAAGTTGCTACCGAGATTCCACGTTGACGTTCAATCTCCATAAAATCGGAAGTTGCTCCTTTTTTTATCTTATTATTTTTAACGGCACCTGCTTCTTGAATAGCACCACCAAAAAGCAGTAACTTCTCTGTTAAAGTTGTTTTTCCAGCATCAGGATGCGATATGATTCCAAAAGTTCTGCGACGTTCTATTTCTTTTAAAAAGCTCATGTTTTATTCTAAATTGGATGCAAAAATACTATTTATTTTTTCATAGACTACTATTCGGTTATACTGTTGCCTAAAGTTGATTCAAAAAGTGTTAATAAAATTTTGTTAATACTAAAGTTGATTCTTGTTTAATCTGATTGAATTGTTACTTTTGTTGATTGGTATGTTGTCATATTGATTTTTTGGTTGCATACAACAGAAAAGTTTAATAATTTGTTTCATTTTTTAAGTTATAATAATAAGTAATGAATAGTAAAAAGTTGTTTTTAGGCGTAGCATTGCTGGTTGCTTTTATAGCAAATGCTCAAACAAAATCAAAAGAAGTTTTGTTTACAATAAATGACAAACCCTATTACACCGATGAGTTTTCAAGGGTTTATAAGAAGAATTTAGATTTGGTAAAAGACGAATCGCAGAAGGATTTAAACTTGTATTTGGATTTGTTTATTGGTTATAAATTAAAAGTAAATAAAGCTTACAAACTAGGATTGCAAGATGGGCAAGCGTATAAAAATGAGTTGAAATCGTATAGAACCCAATTGGCCAAAAACTATTTTAACGATACTAAAATAACTGAAGAACTTATTGAAGAAGGTTATAATCGACTACAAAAAGAAATAAAAGCTTCTCACATACTTATTTTGGTTGATGAGAATGCCGCTCCACAAGACACATTGAAAGCTTACAATAAAATAAAAGATATCAGAAACCGTATTGTTAAAGGCGAAAAATTTGAAGATTTAGCGGCACAGCTTTCGGAAGATCCATCGGCTAAAGAAAATAAAGGTGATCTAGGTTATTTTACTGCTTTTAGAATGGTTTATCCTTTTGAAAACGCTGCTTTTACTACTCCAAAAGGAGAAGTTTCTAAGATAATAAGAACTCGATTTGGATATCACATACTTAAAATTAACGATATTAGACCAAATAGAGGTGAAGTTACCGTGGCGCATATCATGATTTTAAATCCAAAACCAGAAGATGAAGACCAAAATAAGGCAGAAAACACAATCAATGATATTTACAAAAAAATAAATCAAGGCGAAAAGTTTGAAGAATTGGCAAAACAATTCTCTGAAGACAAATCTTCTGCGTCAAAAGGTGGTGTTTTGAATAAGTTTAGTTCGGGACAATTGAGTTCGGAAGAATTTGAAAATATAGCTTTTTCTTTAAAAAATGCGGGTGATATTTCAAAACCATTCAAATCACAATTTGGTTGGCATATTGTTAAATTGATTGAGAAACATCCAGTGCGAACATTGGAGGAAATGAAGCCAGAACTAGAGACAAAAATCGGGAAAGACGAACGTTCTAAAAGGATTGTAGAATCATTGCAAGAGAAGCTTAGAAAAAAATACAAGTTCAAAAAAGAAACCAAACAATTGGCTACAATTTCTAAGTTGATAACTAATGATTATTATGAGTCGAAATGGCAAATGCCGACTACAGGTTTTGACGGAAAAGCTACAATATTGACTATTGAAAATAAAAAGATAGAAACTAATGCCTTCTTAGAATATCTTGAAAAACAACAAAAATCAGCCAGTCCAATAAAACCAATCAATAAATTGGTTGATACTATGTATGACAAGTTTGTTGACGAACAATTAAATACATATTACGATGAGAATTTAGAAACAGAGTTTCCTGAGTTTTCTTATGTAATGGAAGAATATCGCGATGGATTATTGCTTTTTGATTTGATGGAAAAAGAAATTTGGAATCGTTCAAAAACAGATACTATTGGACTAGAGAATTTCTATAAAGCAAATAAAGACAAACATCTTTGGAAAAAAAGAATTGATGCAACCATTTTTTCTTCCACCAAGAAAGACATGATTGAAAAAGCCATTTCGATGCTTAAAAAAGGTGCTAAACCACAAGAAATAAAAGATAAACTCAATACGAAAGATGTTGTTAATATTATGATTAACACCAATACTTTTGAAGAAGGAAATGAAACATTGCCAAAAGGAACAAAATTTGAAGTAGGAACTTCTTCAATTACGAAAGACGGCGAGTATTATTTTGCTACGAAAGTAGATAAAGTTATGCCAGAAGGCGTAAAAACATTAGAGGAATGTAGAGGTAAATTGACCAATGAATACCAACAATATTTAGAGCAACATTGGGTTGAAGATTTGAAAAAAGAGTTTAACGTTTCGGTAAATCAAGCTGTTTTTGAAAAGGTTAAAACTGAATTAAAATAATAGATGAACAAACTTTTTTTGATACTACTTTGTCTTTCACTTGGCTCATGTAATTGGTTTAAAGAAGAGCAGAAGGAAGATTCGATTGCACGTGTTGGGAAAAGTTATTTATACAAAGAGGATATTCAGAATTTAGTGCCAAAAGGCGCATCAAAGGAAGATAGTATTTTAATCATCAGAAGTTATATAGACCGATGGGCAACTCAAAAATTATTGATTGAAGCCGCAGAAAGAAATTTGGGTGAAGCCAAGAAAAAAGAATATGCTGCTTTGATAAGCCAGTACAAAATTGACTTATACACCAAAGCCTATATTGAAGAAATTGTAAAGCGTTCCGTAGATACTTTAATCAATAATGATGAATTGAAAAAGTATTATGATGAAAATAAAGAGAACTTTAAAACCAATGGTAGCTTAGTTAGATTGCGATATATCAATTTGTCCAAAGACAACCCAAAGTTAGAAACTATTAAAGGGAAGTTTTTTAATTTTGATAAAAAAGACAAAAAGTTTTGGGATTTAAACTCGATGCAGTTCAAAAGTTTTGCTTTTAATGACAGCGTTTGGGTGGACATGGGACAAGTCTATGAAAAATTGCCTATCATCAACCCAGACAATAGAGATGAACTAATTCAGTCGGGAAAAAAAATACAAGTATTGGATAAAAATGATTTGTATTTAGTTAAAATAAGCAATGTGATTGCAAAAAATGAGTTGTCACCTTTTGAATATATAAAGCCAACCTTAAAGGAAATAATAATAAACAAACGAAAACTCGAATTAATTAAAAAGTTTGAAAAAGAAATTACAGAAGATGCCATTAAAAACAAAGATTATGAAATTTATAAATAGCCGATTTATACTAACAATAGTTGTAGCAATTTGTTCTATTTGCTCCATAAATAGTCAAGAAATCATTAAAGACTCGGTGAAACCTAAGGCGAAAAGTGTGTTGCCTAAAAAGATTAAAATAGACGGAATTATTGCCACCGTTGGCGATTATAATATTTTAGATTCTGATATTGATAAAACTTACTTAGAACTTTCAAGTCAAGGTTATTCAGTTAAAGATATTACCCGTTGCCAAATGCTTTCTAATCTTTTAGACGATAAATTGTATGCCCATCAGGCAGTACAAGACAGTATTACAATTGGAGATGGAGAAGTAAAAGAAAAAATGGGCGAACAAATTGCTTACATGGTAGAACAATTAGGCTCTATGGATAAAGTGTTGCAATACTTTAAGAAAGATAACGAAGACGAGTTCAGAGCAGAGCTTTTTGACATTATTAAAACCAACAAGCTAACGGCAGAAATGAAACGAAAAATTGTAGATGGAGTTGAAATTACACCCGAAGAAACACGTACTTTTTTCAAATCCATTCCAACCAAAGATTTACCCGTTTTTGGTGCCGAAATGGAAGTAGCACAAATTGTCGTTGCGCCAAAAGTCACCGAAGAAGAAAAGCAAAAAGTCATCAAGCGACTCAAGGAAATCAAAGCCGAAGTATTGGCAGGAGCCAGTTTTAAAACTCGAGCCGTTATTTATACCGACGATAGAGCCTCGGCACCATCGGGAGGTTTTTATAAAATAAATAGAAAAACCCAATTCGTAAAAGAGTTTAAAGACGTGGCTTTTAGTCTCGCCGAAGGTGAAATATCAGAACCATTCGAAACAGAATATGGTTATCATATCATTATGGTTGAAAAAATTAAAGGTCAAGAAGTAGAATTAAGACACATCTTGATGATACCAAAAGTCTCTGCAGAAGCATTAAAAGAAGCTAAAGAGAAAATCACGTTAATTAAGAAAAGGATTGAAGATGGCGAAATAACTTTTGCTGATGCTGCAAGAACGATGTCTGACGAAAAAGAAACAAGAGCCAATGGCGGTGTGTTAATTAATCCACAAACCCAAGATACGCATTTTGAATTAACTAAAATGGATCCAACACTATACAGTGAGGTGTCTAATTTAAAAGACGGAGCTATCACACAACCCATTTTGGATGATGACCCAAGAGCAGGAAAAAAATACAAAATCATTACCGTAACAAACAGAATTAACGAACATACAGCTGATTATGCTGGAGATTATACCAAAATAAAAGATTTAGCCTTAAAAGAAAAGCAAATCAAAGCCATTGCTAAATGGACCAAAGAAAAAATTCAAGAAACTTATATTAAAATAAATGCAGATTATAAAGATTGTAGCTTCGCCAATAATTGGGTAAAGTAACAGCTTATTTATTCTTTGATATTTAACCAAAACCATTCCGAATGTCTGACGTAACCGCAATACAAAATTTAGTTCAACGAAGAATCGAACTCAAAAAAGAAGTAAGTAAAATTATCATTGGTCAAGACGAAGTAGTCGATCAAATTATTTTAAGTATTTTTTCGGGTGGTCATGCACTATTAGTGGGTGTTCCAGGATTGGCAAAAACATTAATGGTCAATACCATTTCGCAAGCGTTAGGATTAGAATTCAAGCGTATTCAATTCACACCCGATTTGATGCCGTCGGATATATTAGGAAGTGAAATTTTAGATGAAAACCGTCAGTTCAAATTCATCAAAGGACCAATATTTTCTAACATCATCCTTGCCGATGAAATTAATAGAACACCACCAAAAACGCAAGCGGCATTACTAGAAGCCATGCAAGAACGTTCGGTTACTATTGCGGGTCAACATTACAAACTAGCATTGCCTTATTTCGTTTTGGCAACACAAAACCCTATTGAGCAAGAAGGAACCTATCCGTTACCCGAAGCACAATTAGACCGTTTTATGTTTGCGATTAAACTAGATTATCCATCTTTTCAAGAAGAAGTACAGGTGGTAAAAAGCACCACTTCCGATGAAAAACAAACCATAAATGCTTTATTTACGGCGCAAGAAATCATCGATTTCCAACATCTTATTCGTCGTATTCCTGTTGCAGACAACGTTATAGAATATGCCGTAACATTAGTAGGCAAAACACGTCCTGATAGCGATTTGTCTAATGATTTTGTTAAAAACTATTTAGATTGGGGCGCAGGACCAAGAGCATCACAAAACTTAATCCTTGCTGCCAAAGCCAATGCCGCTTTTAATGGAAAGTTCTCGCCAGACATTGAAGACGTAAAAGCTGTAGCCACTGGAATTCTTCGTCACAGAATCATTAAAAATTACAAAGCCGACGCCGAAGGAATTACAGAAGAAATGATTATTGATAAACTTTTGTAGAAAACTATATTTCCTAACTTGAAAAGCACTCCACCTGAGTGCTTTTTTTATAAATCTTCATAGCAATAACAAGCCTTCTTTATTTTGACACACACAAAAAATAAATCTAAAACACAATGTGAGAAATACTAGTTTTTTATACTGTAATCCTAGTGATTTCACTAGTCCTTTATAGAGAGAAACTAGTGATTTCACTAGTTCATATCTCAAAAACGTTTTCTAGTCTTGGTAAAACAATTTTTATTAACTTTATAAACCAATTAATTATGAAAAAAACGAAATTCTATCAATTATTTATTAGTTTGCTCTGTCTGTTTTTGATGGGTATTACTTTTAGTAGCTGTGAGGTCGAAAAAGATTTTGCAATCGACAATAAAATTATTGTCAAAAAATGTTCTATGAAGGATATCAAGTTGAGTTCAGACATGAAACTTAATCATGCTGTAAACTATTTAAAAAGTTTGCAAACTAAAAGTCTGCTTGAAAATCCTAATGCAAGATTTAGCTATGATGAAGAGTTAGGGATATACTATGATGATGAAAAGGGTGTTTATATGTCAAAGGACGGAAAAGAATCTTATACTTTTCCTGTGATTCAAACTGAAGATACTGAGAAAATAAAAAATATCGTTTTTAATAAAAACAGTAATAATGAATATGATATTTATATTACTAAGTATGATTTTACCAAAGAAGATATGGCTAATTATACTAAAGAAGCATTAGCTCAACGTGAAATAAAATACCAAGCATTATTAAAAAATGGAGTTAAATATACAATAGAAGCACAATGGATTTTGTGTTTTTATACAGAAGCATTAATAGCTATTCCAATAGATAATGGAGAATTGACTGGTAATTTTGGATATGAATTAACATGGGTAACTATTTCTTCAGCTTGTTTTTCAAGTGTTGACACTGGTAATAGTGGTGGTGCATCAATTGGAAATGGAAATAATAATGGCAATGAAACCAATAACTCTCAAGGAGGTACAATCATTACGGGTGCTGTGGTTGATAATGATGCTATTTTACCTCAGCTTTCTGAGCATCCCTGTAAAGATATGGCAGATTTATCTAAACCCAATTCTGGAGATATAAAACCTGAAATAGATTGGTTAAAAACAAAGCTTGATGAAACAAAAGAATTTGGTGTTGAAGTTGAGAAATCTCCTAATCCAAATTCAGACGGAAATTACAACTACACAAAAACAGAAAAAGAAAGTAACGAAAATGATCATGTTGAATTATCATTTGGAGGCTATGTTATTGGGGCAGCACATAGTCATCCTGCAAACCTAACATATGCTATACCATCTTATGGCGATTTAAAATGGTTAGAAATTTGTATATCACATGTTCCTAGTTTTCGAAAACAAGATGTTTTTACAATAATTATTTGTAAAGATGCTGAGGGAGTAGTTAGTACATATGCCATTAAAATAACTAACCTTTTGTCTTTTACAACTAAAATTAATGCTATATGGAATAATTCAGATTACGCAGGTTTTTCTGAAAAACAAAAATTAGATGAAATACATAAGAAACAAGTTAAAAAATATAAAAATACAAACAATCAAACTAACTTATTAGAAAAAATCTTTTTAGAGGAGTTTGCAGGATTCGGGATTGATATTCTTAAAGCTACAAACAACAATTTTGACAATTGGGAAACATTAAAATTAGACAGCAGTCAAACATCAGGTGTGAAATCAGTACCTTGCAGTAACAATTAAAAATATAATTATGAAAAATATACTAAAATTATTAGCTCTTTTTGCGCTCACAACAAGTTGTAAAGCACAAAATCAAATCATTGATATTCAGAATGATAATGGAGATGAGATAACAGGTGCATATTATAAAGATATTCAAAACATACTAGACCCATTTATAGGAACTTATATTTATACTGATGGTACAACATCTCTAAAAATAGTATTGCAAAAAAAATTAATGTCTTCTCATAGTAATCTTAGATATTATGAAGATTTAATAGTTGGTGAATACCAATATATAAAAGATGGTGTTGAAATTGCAAATACATTAAATCGCTTAAACATTAATAAACCTGATGGCTCAAACTATTCAATTTGTGGCAATAATATTATTACCAAAACAAGCGGTATTTGTCCAGATTGCACGCCAAATGAAAAAGCATTATTTTTAGGGTTTGTTGATGATTTAACAGATAACTTGACCGATTCTTTTATTGTTAGAAGAGTTGTTGAGGATGGACAGCCGGCCATTAAAATAATGATTCTTTGGGCTATATCGGGTCATCTAAAAGGTACTCCTTCCTCCCAAAAGCCAAACATTCCTGGTGGATACTATATTTTAATCAAACAACCATAATAATACAAAAGTTACTTTGTAAATCTAAAAACTTAACCCACTCCCACACAAATCCCTTCATGTGCTAATACAAAATACAACAAAAAAAGCACTCCACCCGAGTGCTTTTTTTATAAATCTTCATAGCAATAACAAGCCTTCTTTATTTTGGCACATACAAAAAATAAATCTAAAACACAATGTGAGAAATACTAGTTTTTTATACTGTAATCCTAGTGATTTCACTAGTCCTTTATAGAGAGAAACTAGTGATTTCACTAGTTCATATCTCAAAAACGTTTTCTAGTTTTGGTAAAACAATTTTTATTAACTTTATAAACCAAATAATTATGAAAACAAAAACCAAGATTGAAAAACTACTCTTTGTAGTAATTACAGCTTT